>OBWY01000836.1_pt1 | contig 21248 bp, 22 predicted proteins | sample 1538081 | NCBI WGS metagenome assembly OBWY01 (sample SAMEA2580089, study PRJEB22360) | human gut metagenome | biome: human gut; feature: human-associated habitat; material: faeces | place: Denmark | collected 2008/2010
TATGAAGAAAATTTATCTTGCGTTAACCTTATTTTTGATGGTAATGGTGGTTGGGTGTGGAAAAGAGACTGAGCAAAAGAAAAATCCTTACTTTCATGCAACAGTGTTGGAAGTAAAAGAAAACAGTATATTAGTAGAGCCATTTGAGGGAGAGCAAGAATTGAAATCTGCGGATCGAATATCGGTATCCACAGATGTCATCTCGATTCAAGAAGTGCCTGAGATGGAGGAAGGAACAGAGGTACGAGTTGTCTATAATGGGGAAATTGCAGAATCTTATCCGGCACAAATCCATCATGTTTTTGCGATATACCTTATAGATGAAAATGGCGAAGTGATTATTGATTGAGGAGGATGCTATGATTATCAGACAAGAAGAGACAAGAGATTATGAAAATATATATTCTGTAGTAAAGAAAGCGTTTGGCAGTGCTGTACAAGCGGATGGGAATGAACAGGATTTGGTCAATGCGTTGAGAAATGGTGACGCATATATTCCGGAATTATCGTTAGTTGCAGAAATAGATGGTGTGATTGTAGGACATATCATGTTCACAAAAGCGAAAGTGGAAGATAAAGTGGTTTTGGCATTAGCGCCATTATCTGTCTTGCCGGAATATCAGAGACAGGGAGTCGGTACTGCTTTGATAGAAGAGGGGCATAGAATTGCAAAAGAGTTGAACTATGAATATTCAATTGTATTAGGAAGTGAAACATATTATCCGAGGACAGGGTATTTGCCAGCTAATATGTTTGGAATAACGGCTCCGTTTGAGGTGCCACAAGAAAACTTTATGGCGTATAAACTGAAGGATGCTGCCGGAAAAATTTGTGGTGTTCTTCGGTATGCGAAAGAGTTTGGAATTAGCTAAGAGAATGAAAAAGGAGCAGGAGAAAGTAAAATATGAATATTGCGATTGATATTGATGATACATTAACGGAATCATTTGATTATTTTTTGCCGTATGTGGCAGAATATTTTGATGTGGATGAGGAAACCTTGAGAAAGCAGAATATTTCTTACAGTAACTTGCCAAAAGAGTGGAAAAAGGATGAAATTGGATTTTGCAGAGCGTATTATGACCGAATTGTGCCGGGTACACCATTTAAACAAGATGCGGCATGGGGGGTGAAAAGACTGCGAGAGTTAGGACATCGTATTGTGATTATTACAGCAAGGACAGATGCACTTTATACAGATCCCTACCAAACGACAGAGCAGGAACTTGCCAATGGCGGCATCTGTTATGATAAACTGATCTGTACGTTTGATAAGGCAAAGGCATGTGTGGAGGAAGAAATATCCGTTTTGATTGATGATTCTCTAACTCACTGTGATGCTGCTTCCGAAAAAGGAATTTCTACACTTTTGTTTTCCAGCAAGGCAAATCAATACGAGGAGACGGAGCACATTCGTGTCTCGAATTGGGAAGAAGTAATTGAGAAAATTATGAGCAGAAATATCAAATAATTTTTTCAATGGATAACAAAGCTGTTTTTTTGTCCAATCCACCTGCGTAGCCGGTAAGTGTTCCATTTTTGCCGATTACGCGATGACAAGGAATGATAATGGAAATTTTATTACGCCCAACAGCCTGTCCGACAGCTTGTGCTGACATATGTGCAATACCTTTTTGCTTGGCGATTTGAGCTGCGATGTCTCCGTAAGTTGTTGTCTGACCATAGGGAATCTGTTCTAAAATATTCCATACGGCAGTTTGAAAAGGGGTGCCTGTCATATGAATAGGCGGAGTGAAATCAGGGGTTTGTCCAGAAAAATAAAGGTCAAGCCATTGCTTCGTCTGATTGAAGACAGGCAGCTCTTTTTCTTGATGCTCCGGATCAAGATTGTAGGCGTAGTGTAGCTGATTTTCAAACCAAAGACCGGTCAGACCAATGTCATCAGCAGCCATCAAAAGCTTTCCGAGTGGTGAGGAATAATAGTTAGTATATTTCATAAGAATCTCCTTAAAATTTTATATTGGTATTATACCAATTTGAAGAAACGCTTACAACAGGTATGGCGAAGAGAAATTTGCAAATATGAATGGTGTAAAATTGAAAAAAGGATGAAATATGGAAATATAATTGACGATATGGAAAGAAAACGGTAAAATAGAGGAAAGAGGTGATGGTATGACGATTGAAGAGATGAAAAAAAGAAAGAGAGAACTGGGATATACATATGAACAGATCTCAAAGATGTCAAATGTGCCGCTCGGAACGGTGCAAAAGATATTTGCGGGTGTGACGGAGTCTCCGAGATATGATACGATCGCGGCATTATCACAGATTTTTCAGAATGATACGGTTTCTTGTGTGCAGGAAGCTCAGAGTATTTATAACGTGAAGAGGCAGGGGGCGTATACGTTGGAAGATTACTATGCTTTGCCAGAGGAACAGAGGGTAGAGCTGATCGATGGTGTGATTTACGATATGTCCGCACCGACATCGGTACATCAACTTTTGGGGACGGAGATATTGCTTGTATTAAAAGATTATATCAGAAAGCAACATGGACGATGTGTTCCTATTGCTTCTCCGATTGACGTACAGCTTGATTGCGATGATAAGACGATGGTACAGCCGGATGTCATTGTGGTTTGTGATCGGGAAAAGATTCAGAATCGTTGTATTTTTGGTGCGCCGGATTTTGTCGCGGAAGTATTGTCAGAGTCTACCAGAAAGAAGGATTTGGTGCTTAAGCTGAACAAGTATATGACCGCCGGAGTGCGAGAGTATTGGCTGGTAGATCCTGATAGAAAAAAAGTGATCGTGTACGATTTTGAAAAAGAAGATTATCCGATGATGTATGGATTTGAAGCAAGAATACCGGTAGGTATTTTCGATGGAGAGTGCGAGGTTGATTTTCAAGAAATCTATGCATATGTAAAAGATATTGTCGGTGATTGGAATTAAAAAGAATCCTGCATCTAAGCGGAGATGCGGGATTCTTTTTCTTCGAATAATGTGCGGACTTTTGTGATGACACTGTCAAATGCCAGTGCATATAAAGAGCCGAAGGCATTGTTGAAGATACGTAAAAAGATTGCCATAGGAAGTCCGAAAATCGGAGTGGCAATTGCCAATGCACCGAAAGAGTTAAACACTGTCTGCCATCCATAGGTCGCCGAAAGACCAACTCCGATACCACCGATCATTCCAATATAACTGTAGCAGCTTTCCGGAAGCACAGTATAGAGTACAAGAAAGCAGATGGCTCCGAGAATATTGCCGGGTGCACGGAATTTGACGCGATATTCCATATCTTTACGAAATGGAAGCAGAACAGACATCGCTGCAATACCAATCCACATCACACGCGGAATTCCGAGAAGTGAAGCGATTAGCATCGCACTGGAGACACCGAGTGTCAGACGAATCTGCCATCTTGTGCGAGCAGAAGACAAATCAAACTCCTGAAACAGATGCCGGAAACTTCGTTTATAAGACATTTTTTTGTGGTTCCGGTATAAAATCAAAGCAGTAGATGCTGCACCGACTAAAAGTCCAATCAGTCGGAGGGTATAATCATGTCCGCTGACATCGTATCCCTGCAATAACAGATAAGCTAACACAAATGTGGAGTGATTGGACATAATGACATTGTGGCAGCCGAGCAGCATCAGAGCAAAGATACAGATTATGTTCACAAAGAATGCGATACCCGGAGAGACCATATTGGTCAATCTTGGACCAACTGCGAGAATACAGAAGATGATCAGAATACTAAATGCGCCATGCGGATTGTGAATACCCATATCGGCATAACGAAATACCATGACGGATAATAATACAACGACACCGACAATGCTATTGTTTGCTCCGAAAAGTTTTGTGTAAATAGTAACAAAAGCAACGCAAAACGAAACGGTTAATAAAATTTTAAATAAATAGATTGCGATGTGCTTTCGTTTTTCTTTAGGGTCAGTTATGCTTGCGATATAGGATTTTGAGCCGACCTGATCCAATTGTAATTCTTGATAAAAAGTCATATGACTACCTCCCTGTTTTTTTTATCTTGCAGCAATTCATTTGCTGTCTGAATCTGTGTGGTTAATGATTCGAAAGATTCTGCGCCGAGTACTTCTCTCAGTTTGTAGATTGGCTCCAGATAATAGCGATAGGTGCAATCCAGTTCCATATTTCCAGTCTCTGTAATCAAAAGCACATAACTGCGTTTGTCTGTCTCACAATAGTGTTTTTTAAGAAATCCTTTCTTTTCCAGATGGTCGATCAGACGGCTGACTGCGGATTTGTAAAGTCCCATCTGGACAGTCAAATCCTGAGGAGTCAGGGCGTGATCTGACAGTACGATTCTGGAAAGCAGATCTATTTCCTGAGCGGATGTGATTCCTTCCTTTTTGGCACGTCTTACGTGAAGTGTAGAAAAAAGTCGAATTTCCTGCATGATTTTCATCATATCCAGCCATGTGTAATCTCGCATAAACTAGCCTCCTTTTGAATAGTTAACAAAGTAAACTATATGGTATCATATGCGAAATAGAGAGAAATGTCAAGGTAACAGTAACCAAAAAGTCTTTTCTTGACGGGGAAAATGTGTGGACGTATACTGAAATTAACTATGACGAATATATAAGGAGAGAGAAGAGATGACAAGATTAGAACAACAGATACAATTTCTTGTGGAGATTGATAAAGTGAAAAATATTTTTCGCCAGACGTATCTGGCAGATGGAAACAGAAAAGAAAATGATGCTGAGCATTCTTGGCATATTGCATTGATGGCGTTTTTATTGAAAGAACATGTGGAGGAGCCGGTAGATGTAATGAAAGTGATTATCATGGTGCTGATTCATGATCTGGTAGAGATTGATGCGGGAGACACTTATGCGTATGATGCAGCAGGGGCAACTGATAAGCGTGAGAGGGAAGAAAAAGCGGCAGACCGTATTTTTGGCTTGCTTCCAAAAGATCAGGGGATATATTTTAGAGAATTATGGGAAGAATTTGAGGCTTACGAGACTGCCGATGCAAAGTATGCACATCTGTTAGATAATTTTCAGCCGGTTTTATTAAATGATGCATCCGGTGGGAAGAGTTGGGCGGAACATGGAGTAAAAAAGTCACAGATTTATAAGAGAAATGAAAAAGTGGAAGCGACATCAAAATCAGTGTGGGAGATGATGCAAAAGATCGTACAGAAAAACATAACACCTGGAAACATAAAAGACGAATAAGAAATTTTCATATGAAAGATGAGGAAATTGCGAAGATGCATGGAATTACGCGAGAAAATGTAAGAATACGTTCTAGGGCGAAACAAAAATTAATAGAACGATTGGAGGGAGAATCATGAAAGAATGGAATGAAAACAAATTAGATCAGGAATTGGAAGCGATGCTGGAAGATATGCCGCAGCAGGAAGAACTGGAGAAGAAAATTGAACAGAGAATGAAGAAAAAGATTCAGAAGATTGTATGCTGTACGTTGGCCGGAATTATTGGAGTGGTTCTTGTGCTGTTGCTTATTATTAATCCATTTTTAAATGCAATTTTTATCAACCCGGCAAAGCTAAATGAGGGAGAGCACAGTCAGATGCAGACAACTCTGAAAAATTATTGGGAGACGACACAGCCGTATGCGGAACTCGTTGCATTAAAAGTAAAGAAAAAGGGATTTGCAGGATATGAGTTGTCTATGCAAATTACAGACCGGAGAAGTCCGGTGATTTATGGTGTGCCAAATGTGTGGGTTGATATGAAGTTTGGAAAATATGTGAACTGGAGAGACAGTGGATTCGTAACTTCATTTCGGGCAAATCGATTTGAGAATCCATATGAAGAAAAAGAAAAATATCTTGAAAAAATCAAAGAACTTCCGGAATCTTCGATTTTATATCTTTCTGTCGGGGCAGAGAGTCCGAAAGTGGTGGAAGAACTTCGGAAAGAAGCTGTGGATGTGCAATGGGTGGAAGTCTATCAGCCAAATTCATCGTTTCAAGGAGGGCTTGCGTTGCGGGATTCTTTGATTGGTGGAGAGGATGCAGCGCGAACAGAGATGACAGAGGCGCAGCTGAAAGAGACGTATCTTTCTCACTTAAAAGATTTGCTGGACCATATGGATATATGGAACTCTTTAGATTTACAAAGCAGTAAATATGTATTTCCAGGTGAAGGGAAAGAGAGTGCACTGAGAGAATGTTATGAAGATGCGAAACAATTAGATGTGTTGGAAGCAAAGAATTATTGTATCTCAGGAAAGCGAGATGAAATTGTAGAGTATTTAGAGAAGACGGATATTAGCTCGATTCTAGTTGACGAAGTCAAATTAAGTGAATTGAGCAATTAAATACTGTTACTGTTTCTAGAAAAGATACAAAAAGCCCATAAAACATATTGACAAGGTAGGAATTAAGGGGTAATATCTAAGAAATAAAAAAGCATTGGAGATGGGGTATATGAAAATAGTGTTTTTAATGTTGAGACATAATTTCAGAAATGGGCGAATGTGCTGTGATTGTTAAGAAAATCGAGAACCAGACAATTTTATAAAAAGAGAGGTAGAAAATATGGGATATAGATTTGAGACATTACAGTTACATGTAGGACAGGAACAGGCAGACGTTGCAACAGATGCGAGAGCAGTACCGATTTATCAGACGACATCGTATGTGTTTCACGATTCTGCACATGCCGCAGCCAGATTTGGACTTAGCGATGCGGGAAACATCTATGGAAGATTGACGAACTCTACACAAGATGTGTTGGAAAAAAGAATCGCTGCATTAGAAGGTGGTGTGGCGGCATTGGCAGTTGCATCCGGAGCTGCAGCGATTGCGTATACGATTGAGGCACTCGCACAGGCAGGTGACCATATTGTAGCACAGAAGACGATATACGGAGGCACCTATAATTTGTTGGAGAACACTCTTACAAGACAGGGAATACAGACGACATTTGTCAATGTACACGACATTCAGGAAGTAGAAGATGCGGTACAGGAACAGACGAAAGCGATTTATCTTGAGACATTAGGTAACCCAAACAGCGATATCCCGGACATAGAAGCGATTGCCGAGATTGCACATAGACATAATATTCCGCTTGTGATTGACAACACATTTGGAACCCCATATCTTATTCAACCGATTCAATATGGAGCGGATATCGTTGTACATTCTGCAACAAAGTTCATTGGCGGTCATGGGACATCTCTCGGAGGTATTATTGTAGATTCCGGAAAGTTTGATTGGAAGAAATCCGGAAAATATCCGAACATTGCAGAGGCAAATCCGAGCTACCACGGTATTTCCTTTGTGGATGCCGCCGGGGAGGCTGCTTTTGTGACATATATCAGAGCAATTTTGCTGAGAGACAAAGGAGCGTGCATTTCTCCATTTAATGCTTTCCTTTTACTGCAAGGTGTGGAGACTTTGTCACTGAGATTGGAAAGACATATAGAGAACACAAAAAAAGTTGTAGCATTTTTGGAAAATCACCCGAAAGTAAAGCGTGTAAATCACCCATCTTTATCAGAACATCCGGATCACGCATTATATGAAAAATATTTTCCAAATGGTGCAGGTTCGATCTTTACATTTGATATTGTTGGCGGTGAAAAAGAAGCACACAAATTTATTGACAGTCTACAGATTTTTTCACTGCTTGCGAATGTGGCGGATGTAAAGAGCCTCGTTATTCATCCGGCGACAACAACACATTCACAACTGTCAAAAGAAGAATTGGAAGAGCAGCAGATTTATGATAGTACAGTCAGACTGTCCATTGGAACAGAACATATTGAAGATATCTTAGAAGATATTGGGCAGGCTTTAGAACAAATTTAAGAACGAACGGATAATGGGCACATGATGTAGAGTCATGTGCCTTTTTGCATATAGTAATTGTGTAGAGTGAAATGTATTCTTTTGGTTGAAAACAACTATATATTGTGGTATTCTGTTTTAGAAAATACTATAAATAGTAATGAGGTAAAAATATGGGAAATAGAAAAAAGATGATAGAGACGTTTGAAAAGTTTACAGAAATTGCCTCTTATATGGAAGCGATTCAGAAAGATTTCCCGGAAGATATATATTATCTGGGAATATTGGAAGATAAATTTCTGACATTTCAGAAACCGGAACTCTCAATAGAAGAAAATCTGCAACTTTTGATCAAGGCGGCTGTGGAGTTGACTACACAGGAAGCCCCAAAATGGGAGATGATTGCAGCGAGGCTGTTGTTGTTTACTTTTGAAAGAGAACTGAGGAAAGCGGAAGAATCATGTCAGATTACAACACTGTATGAAAAAATTGTATATCTGACAGGGCGGGGGCTATATGGACAGTATATTTTGGAGAATTATACGAAAGAGGAAATCGATGAATTTGAGACATTTTTAGCTCCTGAAAGAAATGATTTATTTACGTATTCGGGATTGGAATTGCTGCTCAACCGTTATGTGATCCACACCGGACAAGGTGTGGCGCTGGAAAGCCCGCAGGAGATGTTTCTTGGAATTGCCATGCATTTGGCGATGAAAGAGCAGAAAGACAGGGCGCTTTGGGTAAAACGCTTTTACGATATGCTCAGTAAACTTCAAGTGACGATGGCGACACCGACGTTATCGAATGCAAGAAAGCCGTATCACCAACTTTCTTCCTGCTTCATCGATATTGTTCCGGATAGTTTAAATGGAATTTACCGAAGTATCGATAATTTTGCCAAAGTAAGTAAATTTGGTGGAGGAATGGGAATGTATTTTGGAAAAGTGCGGGCAAGCGGAAGCGCTATCCGAGGATTTGAGGGGGCAGCAGGAGGTGTGATACGTTGGATTCGTCTTGCAAACGACACGGCGGTCGCAGTTGATCAGCTTGGTGTGCGCCAAGGGGCAGTTGCAGTTTATCTTGATGTGTGGCACAGAGTTTTTGAATTTGCGAACAAATAATGGGGATGACCGGATGAAGGCGCATGATGTGTTCCCGGCGGTCTGCTACCCGGATTATTTTTGGGAGCAGGCAAGAGACAATATCGAGGGAGACTGGTATCTGATGTGTCCTCACGAGATTTTGACGGTGAAGGGCTATGCGCTGGAAGACTGTTATGGAGAAGCGTGGAAAGAAAAATATTTGGACTGTGTGCAGGATGATCGGATTAAAAAGAGAGTCGTTCCGATTAAAGACATTATCCGGCTGATTATCAAAAGCGCAGTGGAGACCGGAACACCGTTTACATTTAATCGGGATCATGTCAACCGCATGAATCCAAATGGACATAAAGGCATGATTTATTGCAGTAATCTTTGTACGGAGATTGCGCAGAATATGAGCGGAATCGAAGAAGTGGAAGAGCGAGTGGAAACGGTGAATGGAGAAACAGTGGTTGTCACGGTCACAAAACCGGGCGCGTTTGTTGTATGTAATCGGGCGAGCGTGTCTCTGGGACATCTGAACGTGGAAGACGGGGAAGAGATTGCGGATATTACAAAATGTGCGGTGCGGGCGCTTGACAATGTCATTGATCTGAATTTCTTTCCTGTTCCATATGCGAAAATCAATAATGAGAAATATCGCCCGATCGGACTGGGTGTGAGTGGGTATCACCATATGCTTGCAAAACAGGGAATTTCATGGGAGAGCGAGCAGCATTTACAATTTGTCGGGGACGTATTTTCTAAAATCCATTATGCTGCGATTGAGGCGAGCAGCGAGATTGCGAAAGAAAAGGGAAGTTACACATATTTTGAGGGAAGCGATTGGCAGACAGGAAAATATTTTGATAAACGACATTTGAAGACAGAAAAATGGAATCAGCTTCGGGAAAAAGTGAAACAGCAGGGACTCCGAAATGCTTACCTTTTAGCGATAGCGCCGACGAGCAGTACAAGCATTATCGCCGGAACGAGTGCAGGACTTGACCCGATCATGAATCGGTATTTCCTCGAAGAAAAGAAAAATGGATTGATGCCGCGTGTTGCACCGGAGCTTTCTATGGAGACGTTCTGGTATTACAAAAATGCACACTACATCGATCAGAAGTGGTCCGTGCGCGCCTGTGGAGTGCGTCAGCGTCATATCGATCAGGCACAGAGCATGAATCTTTATATTACGAACGAGTATACGTTCCGAAAAGTGTTGGATCTTTATATTCTTGCGTGGGAAGAAGGTGTGAAAACGATTTATTATATACGTTCAAAAAGTTTGGAAGTGGAGGAATGTGAAGTCTGCTCTTCTTAGTAAATGGCAACAGAAAGGGATGGAATAATGGAACAATTAAAGAAAAGACCGCTTTTTAATCCGAACGGAGATATACAGGTTCAGAAGCGGAAAATGATTGGTGGAAACACAACAAATCTCAATGATTTTAACAATATGAAATACACATGGGTGAGCGGCTGGTATCGCCAGGCGATGAATAATTTCTGGATTCCGGAGGAAATTAATCTGGGAGTGGATATTAAAGATTATCGAAATCTTCCGAAAGCAGAAAAACGGGCATACGATAAAATTCTGTCATTTCTCATTTTTCTTGATAGTATCCAGACGGCAAATCTTCCGGGGATCAGCGAGTATATCACGGCAAATGAGGTCAATCTATGTCTGTCTATTCAGGCATTTCAGGAGGCGGTGCACAGCCAAAGTTACAGCTACATGCTGGATACCATCTGCGAGCCGCAGGAGCGAAACGAGGTTTTGTATCAGTGGAAGGAAGATGAACATTTGCTTGCGAGAAATGAATTTATCGGAAATCTTTATAATGCATTTCAGACAGAAAAGAGCATGGAAATGCTGGTGAAGACGATTGTGGTAAACTATATTTTAGAAGGGATCTATTTTTACAGCGGATTTATGTTCTTCTATAATCTTGGGAGAAACCAGCTTATGCCGGGTTCGGTACAGGAGATTCGCTATATCAATCGGGATGAAAACACTCATTTGTGGTTGTTTCGCAATATTTTAATTGAACTGAAGAAAGAACAACCGGATCTATTTACCGAGCAATATATAGACGAATACCGCAGTATGATCAAAGAGGGCTGCGAGCAGGAAATCAAGTGGGGACATTACGTAATCGGAGATGATGTGCAAGGACTGAATAGGGAAATGATCACGGATTACGTGCAGTATCTTGGAAATTTGCGATGCACAAACCTCGGGTTTGCACCAATTTATGAAGGGCATGAGACAGAGCCGGAGAGTATGCGTTGGGTGAGCCAGTATTCAAATGCAAATGCAATTAAGACAGATTTCTTTGAGGCGAGAAGTACCGCGTATGCAAAAAGCAGCGCGTTGGTGGATGATTTATAGTAACAGTTCACAAATTGGTATATTTTCAATTTTCAGAAAAACATGGTTCAATTCTTGACAAAATATTTTAGTATGGTACAATACAAGAGATTAAATTCAATCAATTAAATAATATCAAAAAACATAGATGAGGAGTATTAAGAGCCTATCGTTTTCAGAGAGCTGTCGGATGGTGCAAGACAGCAGCGTAATCTCCCAACTCGCCTCGGAGTTCTTTTGCTGAAATGACTGATGAAAAAAATTTCGTCAAGTAACAGAAATAGAAACAACTACATCGCTAGGTTCGAAAGAACCTCACCAAGCCGATGAGTTGTACCTTGTTACTAGACTCGAAAAGACCTCGTCAAGTAACATAGGCAGAAGCGGGACTTCCCGTTACAGAAGCAATGAGTGCATTTCGCAGGATGCGGAATGAATGAGAGTGGTACCACGGAAATTCAAGCCTTTTCGTCTCTTTTGAGATGAGAAGGCTTTTTTGGTTCGAAAGAACCTCACCAAGAATTATAAGCAGAAAGGGGAAAAATAATGGCAACACCTTATAACCACAAAGCCATTGAGAAAAAATGGCGTGAGAACTGGGAAAAGAACCCGGTAAATGTTAAATCAGATGAAAATGGGAAAAGAGAGAAGTATTACTGTCTGGATATGTTTCCATATCCGTCAGGAAATGGTCTTCACGTAGGACACTGGAGAGGTTATGTAATCTCTGATGTGTGGAGCCGTTACAAATTATTGCAGAAATACTATATCGTACATCCGATGGGATGGGATGCATTCGGACTTCCGGCAGAGAACTATGCAATTAAGATGGGTGTTCACCCGGCAGTTTCTACAGCGGAAAACGTAAAGAACATCAAACGTCAGATCAACGAAATCGCAGCACTTTACGATTGGGATATGGAAGTAAATACAACAGATCCTGAGTTCTACAAATGGACACAGTGGATTTTTGTAAAAATGTTCAAAGAAGGATTAGCTTACGAAAAAGAGTTCCCGATCAACTGGTGTCCTTCATGTAAGACAGGACTTGCAAATGAAGAGGTAGTGAACGGAAAATGTGAGCGCTGCGGAACAGAAGTGACAAAGAAAAACTTACGTCAGTGGATGCTCCGTATCACAAAATATGCGGAACGTCTTTTAGCGGACCTTGATAAATTAGACTGGCCGGAAAAAGTTAAGAAAATGCAGGCAGAATGGATTGGAAAATCATTCGGTGCAGAAGTTGATTTTCAGGTAGAAGGAAAAGACGAAAAAATTACAGTTTACACAACAAGACCGGATACACTGCACGGAGCAACATTTATGGTACTTGCACCGGAACACGCTTTGGCAGCAAGCCTTGCAACAGATGAGACAAGAGAAGCCGTAGAAAAATATATTTATGAAGCTTCTATGAAATCAAATGTAGATCGTCTTCAGGATAAAGAAAAAACAGGCGTATTCACAGGTTCTTATGCAATCAACCCAATTAGTGGAGCAAAGACACCAATTTGGTTATCCGATTATGTATTGGCTGATTACGGTACAGGCGCTATTATGTGTGTACCGGCTCACGATGATCGTGATTTCGAATTTGCAACAAAATTCAATATTCCAATTATTCAGGTAATTGCAAAAGACGGAAAAGAAATCGAAAATATGACAGAAGCTTACACAGAGGCTTCCGGAACAATGATTAATTCCGGAGAATGGAACGGAATGGAATCTGCAGTTCTGAAAAAAGAAGCTCCACATATCATCGAAGAGCGTGGAATCGGTAAAGCGACAGTGAATTACAAATTACGTGACTGGGTATTTTCACGTCAGCGTTACTGGGGAGAGCCAATCCCGATTGTACATTGTCCGGATTGTGGAGCAGTTCCGGTACCGGAAGATCAGCTTCCATTGACGTTGCCGGAAGTAGATTCTTATGAACCGACAGGAACAGGAGAATCTCCACTTGCGGGAATCGAAAGCTGGGTAAATACAACTTGTCCGGTTTGTGGAAAGCCGGCAAAACGTGAGACGAACACAATGCCTCAGTGGGCAGGGTCTTCATGGTATTTCTTGCGCTATGTAGATAACCATAACTCAGAAGCATTGGTTTCCAAAGAAAAAGCAGATGAGATGCTTCCGGTAGACATGTACATCGGTGGTGTGGAGCATGCTGTTCTTCACCTGTTGTACTCTCGTTTCTATACAAAATTCTTATACGACATCGGAGCAGTCGATTTTGACGAGCCATTTAAGAAATTATTTAACCAAGGTATGATTACTGGTAAAAATGGTATCAAGATGAGTAAATCAAAAGGAAACGTAGTATCACCGGATGATTTGGTAAGAGATTACGGATGTGATTCACTTAGAATGTACGAATTATTTGTAGGTCCACCGGAATTAGATGCAGAATGGGATGACCGCGGAATCGACGGTGTATACCGTTTCTTGAACCGTGTATGGAATCTTGTTATGGACAGCAAAGATGCAGATGTAAAAGCGACAAAAGAGATGATCAAGATTCGTAACAAAATGGTATACGATATCACAACGCGTCTTGAAAGTTTCAGCTTAAATACGGTTATTTCCGGTTTCATGGAATACAACAATAAATTAATCGATATCGCGAAAAAAGAAGGCGGAATCGATAAAGAAACATTGAGCACATTTGCTGTATTGTTGGCACCATTTGCACCACATATGGCAGAAGAATTATGGCAGCAGTTAGGTCACGAAGGAACTGTATTCAATGCAGGATGGCCGACATACGATGAAGATGCAATGAAAGATGATGAAATCGAAGTTGCTGTTCAGATTAACGGGAAAACAAGAGCAGTTGTGACAGTTCCGGCAGACGTATCAAAAGAAGATGCGATTAAAGCTGGTAAAGAAGCAGTTGCAGATAAACTGACAGGAACAATCGTAAAAGAAATTTACGTGCCAGGAAGAATCATAAATATTGTGCAGAAGTAAGCCGTGCGAATAGAAATAAGACAGGACTCCCTATGCTTGCATAAAGGGAGGACTGTCGTTTTCTATTCATAGGGCGACGCCCGTCAACCGACATGAAGCGAAGCGGAATGGAGGTTGAGCGCACGGCTTATGTAGAAGTGTTATATTTTATGGAAAAATGTTTGGAAATATTGAAAAGTTCGCTTAAAATCAAGGTTTACGGACATTTTTCTTCAAAGAAAAGGTATCGTAGAATACCGCAAAATATCGTAACAGATATTAAAAACTGCTACTTTTTTGAGAGTTAGAGAAGAAGTAGAAACAAATTTCATTTAGCTAGAATCTGTTATTGTGAGCTTATTATATAATTTTTGATTGAAGTTCACATTACATTGTGTTAAGATCAATGTCACAAATCAAAACTTCTAAGAAGTTTCTATTATTTCTAATTTTGTGTGACAATCGTCACAAATAAAATCCAACCTGTAAGATACAAAAGAAAGCCGGTGATGCCTATGGGAGTATTTTCTCTTTTTGTTGATTGATTCATAAAATGATGTTTGATACAATGAAGGAGGAACAAAGATTGACATTACATAAAATAAATAAGAAGTATAAAGACAGACTATTTCGCCTTATTTTCCAGGACAAGAAAGATTTGCTGGAGCTTTACAATGCGATAAATAACAGTGATTATACCAATCCGGAAGATTTGACAATTACAACGATTGAAGACGTTGTGTACATGGGGATGAAGAATGATTTGTCATTTCTGATAGATGACGTGCTGAATCTTTATGAACATCAAAGCTCGTATAGTCCAAATCTGCCATTACGAGGACTATTTTACTTTTCATCTCTGTATCGGGAGCAGATTGAGCCGGTAAAACAGCGGTTGTATACGAATTCACCACTTTATATTCCGTTTCCACAGTATCTTGTTTTTTACAATGGGACGAAAGAAGAACCGGAACGGCAGGAACTGAAGCTGAGCGATTTGTTTATCACAAATGGGAAGGGAGCAACACCAGCATTAGAATGTACTGCGTTAGTTCTTAATATTAATCTTGGGCATAACCGAAGGTTGATGGAAAAGTGCAAAGCATTGAAGGAATATGCTCAATTTATTGCGATTATTCGTGAAAATATAGCGGTGGGAATGATATTTGAAGATGCTGTAGAAAATGCTGTGGATGTCTGTATTAAGAAGGGAATACTGTCTGAGATACTTCGGAAAAACCGAGCGGAGGTTATTGAAATGATTTTGACAGAGTATGATGAGAATGAATTTCGAGATTTTTTGAAAGAAGAGGCATGGAATGAAGGTCATAAGGCTGGAATGGAAGACGGAATAGAGCGTGGAATGCGAACTGGATTGATTGAGGGGACGATTAAGACCTGCATAGATTTTCAGATATCCAAAGAACAGACAATGGAGAAACTTAAACAAGATTTTTCAATGTCGGAGGAAGAAGCAGAGCAGTCTGTAGAAAAGTATTGGAAATAAAAATGTAGGCGAAGGAATACTGTCTGAGGTACTTTGGAAAAACCGAGCGGAGGTTATTGAAATGATTTTGACAGAATATGATGAGAATGAATTTCGAGATTTTTTGAAAGAAGAAGCATGGAATGAGGGGCACAAGGCTGGAATAGAGCGTGGAATGCGAACAGGACTGATTGAGGGAACGATTAAGACCTGCATGGATTTTCAGGTATCCAAAGAACAGATAATAGAGAAGCTTCGAAAAGATTTTTCGATATCGGAGGAAGAAGCAGGGAAGTTTGTAGAAAAGTGTTGGAAATAAAATTGAAGAGAGGTGAGAATTGTTTGGTAGAATTAGAGGGCAGTTCTCTACCTTCAAAATTTTAACATCTAAGAAGTTTTTAACATTTCTAAAATTCTGTGGCGGTCGTCACAAATAAAATCCAACTTGTAAGATACAAAAGAAAGTCGGTGATGCCTATGGGAGTATTTTCTCTTTTTGTTGATTGATTCATAAAATGATGTTTGATACAATGAAGGAGGAACAAAGATTGACATTACATAAAATAAATAAGAAGTATAAAGACAGACTATTTCGCCTTATTTTCCAGGACAAGAAAGATTTGCTGGAGCTTTACAATGCGATAAATAACAGTGATTATACCAATCCGGAAGATTTGACAATTACAACGATTGAAGACGTTGTGTACATGGGGATGAAGAATGATTTGTCATTTCTGATAGATGACGTGCTGAATCTTTATGAACATCAAAGCTCGTATAGTCCAAATCTGCCATTACGAGGACTATTTTACTTTTCATCTCTGTATCGGGAGCAGATTGAGCCGGTAAAACAGCGGTTGTATACGAATTCACCACTTTATATTCCGTTTCCACAGTATCTTGTTTTTTACAATGGGACGAAAGAAGAACCGGAACGGCAGGAACTGAAGCTGAGCGATTTGTTTATCACAAATGGGAAGGGAGCAACACCAGCATTAGAATGTACTGCGTTAGTTCTTAATATTAATCTTGGGCATAACCGAAGGTTGATGGAAAAGTGCAAAGCATTGAAGGAATATGCTCAATTTATTGCGATTATTCGTGAAAATATAGCGGTGGGAATGATATTTGAAGATGCTGTAGAAAATGCTGTGGATGTCTGTATTAAGAAGGGAATACTGTCTGAGATACTTCGGAAAAACCGAGCGGAGGTTATTGAAATGATTTTGACAGAATATGATGAGAATGAATTTCGAGACTTTTTGAAAGAAGAGGCATGGAATGAGGGACATAAGGCGGGTCGAGAAACTGGATTGCTTGAGGGGATGATTAAGACCTGCATGGATTTTCGGATATCCAAAGAACAGACAATAGAGAAACTTAGAAAAGATTTTTCAATGTCAGAGGAAGAGGCCGGGCAGTGTGTAGAAAAGTATTGGAAATAAAATTGAAGAGGGGGGAGAAGGTTTTTATATTTAGGTTAATTTGGCAAATTATATCTTTACAAAGTTTTGATAAATATTTTTTGAAGGACAAGGAGCTATCGAAATGATATGCTCCTTTTGTGCATTGAAAATTTAATAATGCTCTTCAGAATTACATAATCTTTTCTGCTTCATAGCTTGAATTAATTTTAGTAACGCTTCTTTTTCGGCTGCTGACAATCCAGAAAGATCTATATTGTTTGGTGTTTCGACATTTAATAGATAGTCGGTTGTTACTTTAAAGATTTTTGCGATATGAATTAAAATGTCATAAGACGGAAGACGAAGTCCATTTTCATATGCGCTTATGACTGATTTTGTTAAGCCGAGTTTTTGAGCTAATTGAGCCTGAGTCATTTTATTGTAAAGTCTTAAAGTTTTTAAAGTGTTTCCAAAGTCAACCATCTTAATACCTCCATGAATAAATTACTATAACAATAGTCAACTATGGGTGTACTAAATGTTTAATATGTTGACTAAAAGAAGAAATTATGATAAAATATGAAAAAAATTAGTGATTTAAAAGGAAGTGGGTAAAATGTCATTATTTGATGAAATTGGCAAAAAGATTACAAATGCAGGGCAGGAAACTGCGACAAAAGCAAAAAAATTTACTGAAATTGCGAAATTAAACAGCCTAATAGGAGACAAAGAAAAAGAAATTTCGATTCTTTTTGTGGAACTGGGACATTCTTATTATGAAAGAAAAAAGAATGATGAATCTCCTGAGGCGACTGTAAAGAAAATCAGTACCATTTATGAGGAGATAGAGGGCTATAAGAAACAAATTGGAGAATTAAAAGGAATAGGTAGCTGTCAAAATTGTGGAGCGGAAATAGCGAATGGAGCAAGCTTTTGTAATAATTGTGGTGCGAAACTAAATATGGAACCTCGAAAATGTGAAGCAGAGAAGATATGTCCACAGTGTGGGACGAAAGCGAATGAATCCGATTTGTTTTGTAATTCATGTGGAAGTAAATTAGTGTAATATATTACGAGAGAAAAGAGGATGAAAGATGTTTTGTGGGAAATGTGGAGAGAGGTTAGATGACAATGCAAAGTTCTGTACTAAATGCGGGAACCTAGTTAATGAAAATAGCAAGGCTGAACAAGTGAAGCCAGAAACAGAGAAATATAAAAAAATAGTAAATGGGAATAGCAAGAATAAAACAGTTGGCGTGATAGTGGTTGCTATTGTAGTCTTAGTGCTGCTTTCGGGAGGTTTTTTACTGTTCGGTGGAAGGAGTTATAAGAAAACAGTAAAAGAATATGTAAATGCACAATTTGATTGTTCTCAAGATTCTATAAAAAAAATAGCGAAATTATTTCCAGAAGGCATGTGGGAACAGATTGTAGAACAAGGCATGGCTGAGGGGGAATTTGAAAGTGAAGGAGAAGTTATAGAATTTTTAGAAGAACAACTAAAGGATGCTCATGAAACCCTTGAAAAGTATTATGGGAAAGATTTTAAATATTCTTATAAAATTACCGAAGAAGAAGATTTGAATAAAAAAGACATTCGTGAGATCGAAGAAGATTGGGAAGATATGGGTGTTACATTTGAAAAAGAAATAAAAGAAGGAAAAGAAATTACAATAAAGGTAGAAATTAAATCAGGTGACGGTGAAAACACCGTAGATAATGAGTTGGATTTAGAGTTGGTGAAAGTAGGACGTTCATGGTGTCTAGCAGAGTTTGATTTTTAAGTGATAGAAAAATTATAGTTAAGGAGAAAATGAAAATGAAAAAAATATCTTTGTCAAAAATTATAAGTATGATATGTGTGTTGATTTTAGTGTTGTCCATGGCTGCATGTGGGAGCGATAAACCGAGTGATCTCCTGATAGGAACATGGGTTTCAGAAGATGATGAAATAGTAGATTTTCAAGAGGATGGTTCTTGTACGGCGCCTTTTACTTATAGATCGGCATGGTGGGAAAGTGCTGACCGCTATACTGTGAAAGAGGATGGAAAGCTTGTTATGACCAGTAAGGAGGGGCATGCAGATGATTCCTTTGAATTGGCAGAGTCAGAGGAAGAAGCACTCGATAACGGAAATATGTATTTTGTATCGGAAGATACATTGATTATTGATGGGGATACATATACCAAATCAGAATAAAAAGAACAAAGGTAATATAGTGTATTTTTGTATTGGGTTACTATGATTTTAAAGGGCATAGGGGATAAAAGCTTGTTTTTCCTATGCCCTTTAAATATATGAGAGAAGGGTTAAGGAATGAGACGTTTAAAAAGGAAAAAATTAACAGTTATAAAGGTAAGTGTAATTGTATTAATTGCCGCGATGCTATTGTGTTCGTGCAATCGCAAAGAAAAAGAAGCAGGGAGAAAAGATGAGGAAAAACAGACGGAGGATCAGAAGCTTGCAGAATACATAGAAGAAAAATATGGGGTTGCAAGTAATCCTATATATGGAAGACGTACGGTTCATACAGAAATGCAATCGGGGCAAAAAACAACGACTTTCAAAGAAAAAATCAAAGAGGACTCAAAAGGAGGTTCTGTTTTATACAAGGAAGTAACTACAGAAAAGGGGGCGGACGGAGTAGCATGTGTATATATTAAGGAACAAGGGGATAATGGAATCTTTCTGTGTGCTGACTATTTTTATAATAGGGATGAGACAGTAACGAATACATATACAGTCACATTGTCTGAAACACAAGAAAATAAACGGTGTTATGCTATTGTAGAAGATGGATATTTGACGGGGATATCTATAACAGAAGAAAAAGATGATGTATTGGATAAACTGAGATACAATGAAAAAATATCTATTTATAAATTTACAGACAATGGTTTGGAGAACTTGTATACAATTGAACGAAAATTGGAATTAGGAGATGTTTCGGAACTAAGGGAATTCAAAATTAAAACTAAATCCGAGGTACTTGTGTATGCATCAGGGTATGGTAGCTATACTTATGAAGGAGCTGAATACATATCAACACAAAAAGAATTTTGTGTTAAGGCAAACCAGCTATTAAAGGATTCTTCGATAGACTGCATAAAAATGAATAAAACATCATGGAGTAATAGGTGGTTCGGAATGGATATTGATGAAAGTGGTATGGGAAAAAACATGGTAAAACTGGACTATTCCTACTCAGAGCCAGTAGTGGACGAAACTGGAGATGAAGTGACAGATATAACTATTGATATAAATAAGGAAAAACAACAATTTGTGGGAACGGAGAAATTAGAGGAGATAGAAGACAATCCTGTGGATTATAATCAGACAAATGAAACAATGCCACAGGATTCCCTTGTGATGCCGGACAATATTCCAGAATCAATCAATAAAAACGAGTTGCAGGATTTAAGAGAGTTTTCTATAGACGGATTTTGGCATTCTTCGGATTATAGATATGTTTACCATATTTATACACAACATCCTGATAATGGATTCGGAACGCTTTATTTTGCAGATTTGGAAGGGGAATCCAAGGCAAAGCATGGACAAGTGAAACAAACATCGTCATATAGCGTTATTCTAAAGGCAATGGAAGATAATGGCTTTTCACCGGAAGTTTTTGCTGTAAACAATCAATTACGCTCTGATGAAATTACATTAGTAAAGGCAGAAGATGGACTTGCATCAATTTTGGCAGGAAGATGGTCTGATGGCAGAATAACATATACGTTTGACAGTGATGGAGAATATGAGGTAAAAACATCAAATGATTGGTATTGGGGACAGTATTTTATAATAGATGAAAATAAGATTGTCCTTGGAAAACAGCTCGATAATCTAAAAATTTATGAGTATACAGTTGAAGGAGATTCATTAATTATAGATGAACGTGCATTTGTACGTCAGTAAATAGAAGGGGAATACGTTATGGATAAATATTGTGTGAAGTGTGGAGCTAGGTTAAATGAAACTACAGGAATGTGTCCGAATTGTGATGCGGAAAAGATAAAGAGGAGGAAGCACACCGGCAGGCAAAAGATATGCAGATTTTTAAAAAAATTGTTTTTGTTTTTAATAGTATTCGTGATATTGGCAGGGGGGGGGATAGGGGGGTTACTGTATTTTTTTTTTTTATTTTAGAAA
>OBWY01000857.1_pt1 | contig 20931 bp, 16 predicted proteins | sample 1538081 | NCBI WGS metagenome assembly OBWY01 (sample SAMEA2580089, study PRJEB22360) | human gut metagenome | biome: human gut; feature: human-associated habitat; material: faeces | place: Denmark | collected 2008/2010
CATAGCGCCGTCTTCACCAACATAGTACTCATCGTCAACCCAGCTGTCTGTCAGCATTTCGCCGTCATCATCCAGGTAGAACCACTTTCCGCCGTCTTTCTTCCACTCACCTGTTACCAATTCGTCATCACTATCATAATAGTGCCAGATACCAGAATCATCTTTTTCCCAACCAGCGGCGAAAGATGTCATGGAAGCACCCATAGCGAGTAAAGCTGCTGCAGATAAAACTGCAACTAATTTAGTCTGCTTTCTCATAATTAATGCACTCTCCTTTTTTTCTTTTTGAAATATTTTTCGAAATTCCTAATTGCATTACGAGGTCATTATACTTCGGATATGGAAAAGTAAGAAAAGATGTAATTATTGAATAAAGGTAATCGAAAACAGAAATTTTATAAGACATTTATATGAATAATTATTTAAAGGCAAACACTCCTGTTGAATTTGGTTTTAGATTTAAACCCTTGACAAAAATCACGAATTAGCTTATGATAAAATTACCAAATTATAAATTAGTAATTTAGATATAGATAAAGGAGAACTATATGTTTGTTGGAAGACAGCGTGAATTAAATAAGCTAGAGAGTATGTACTCAAGCGCCCAATTTGAACTGGCCGTTTTTTACGGAAGAAGGCGCGTTGGGAAAACAACTCTGATTAATGAATTTTGTCGTGATAAAGAGACTATATTTTTTGTCGCATCTGAAGCAACCGGTCAGGAGAATCTAAAGCAATTTTCCAAAGCCGTTTTCCAAACCGTCAATCCGAATGCCCCATCTCCATCATTCTCAAGCTATGATGAGCTTTTGACGTATATTGACGGAATCTGCATGGAAAGACGCCTTATACTGGTAATTGATGAATATCCATATCTTGCATCAAGTTATAAGGCTATCTCGTCCCTTTTGCAGGCACATATAGACCATAGCTGGCAAAACAGCCAGCTCTTCCTAATTCTTTGCGGTTCTTCTATGAGTTTTATGGAACATCAGGTTTTAGGATACCAGAGCCCTCTCTATGGACGAAGAACAGCTCAGTTTAAAATCCATCCTTTCACCTTTTTTGAGACTAGGGCGATGTGTCCTTCCTTTTCATCGGAAGAACAGGCAATCCTATATGGAATTACTGGAGGTATACCGGAGTATATCAGCCGCATTTCATCCAAGTTGACTTTGGACGAAAATATTGTGGAGCTTTTTTTTACAGAAAGCGGCCGTCTCTACGAGGAACCTTCCAACCTTTTAAAACAGGAACTCCGTGATCCGTCCACATATAATTCTGTCATAGGCGCCATTGCCGGCGGTGCCAGTAAAATGAATGAAATTGCAACAAAGGCTGGGATAGAAACCGGCGCTGCAAGCAACCTCTTACAGGCGCTGATTGAACTGGGAATCGTCCGAAAGGAAGTTCCCATTACGGAAAAGGAATCCAGCCGGAAAACAATTTATTTATTGGAGGATCAGATGTTCCGTTTTTGGTATCGCTTTGTGAGTCCGAATATCAGCGGAATTGTTCGGGGCATTGGAAGTATCATCTATGAAAAACAGGTAAAACCTCAGTTGAATCATTATATGGGCCTGGTCTTTGAAGAGATATGTCGGCAGTATCTTTACCTGCCTCAAATTATAGCAGAAGCTCCGTTTATTTACAGTAAATCCGGACGTTGGTGGGGGAATAATCCTGTCGAAAAACGCCAGGAGGAAATAGATATTGCAGCAATTGATGATGATAATATTCTTCTGGGTGAATGTAAATGGCAGAACGCCCCGGTTGGGTGTGATGTGTTGAATGATTTATTAGCACAAGGCTCCCTGTTCTATATGGAAAAGAAATGGTATTACATTTTTGCTAAAGATTCATTTACACAGGATTGTATTGCGAAAGCAGCACAGTCCAGACATATTTTTCTAATTTCATTTCGCGATATGATTGAAACTATATAAAAAGCAATTAATATAAACGTGATTTTAGAATTGATTCGTTTCCTAATATACAGTATCATTCAGATACTATCTTGCAATGCATCTGGTAAGAGTCAGAAATCCTCTTCCAAGAAATATGATATCGAAGAAAATGGCGATGATCTTTACGTAAAATTCGGTAACGGTGATACGGTTGAAGGACTTTATACAGATAAAGAACTGACGAAACCAGCATTCAACGATGGTACTCTGTTTGTATATGAATGGCCGCATATTGCACTGTATGATGGTGATTGGACTGAAAAACCATTAACCAGAGCTGCTGCAGATGGTGACTTTTTAGGTGAATTAACAGCTGAATAATTTATTTAAAATGGACGGTGGATTTTCCACCGCCCATTTTTAATCATAGAATTTTGAATTGTTATAAAATTTATTTATTTGGGTTGTTAAGTCCTAACCAACCTTCTGTTGGGGTTGAATTTTCCTTGATTTCGGTATAAGTGTAAAGGTCATCATCGTAAAGCTGGATAAACGGTACTGATAAGATCATATCGTCAGTAACATTTTCATAATTACCGTTGATTTCGTTAATCATTTCAGCAACTAATTCATCATCAGTATACTCAAAATTGGAACCTTTAATCTTGGTAACTTTCTTGCCACTAATTGTTACTTCTACATCATCCTCAGCAATTCCCTTGTTTTCAAGGTCATACTTCTTGGAAGATTTCTGAACTTTACCCTTTTTATTTACCAGATAGATGTCTCCATCATAGTAATAGAGTCTGTAATCATCATCAGCATCCAGTCTCTTACCGTTAAAGTACAGATAGTCATCTTTCAGTCCCTTGTAGCCCTGACCATTCTTACCGTTCTTAGTGTTGAAGTAGAAGGTGTAATCATCATCATCACACTCTACACTTGTTACACGGCCTGTCTTCTGGTAGCCATTCTCGTCGAAGTAGTAGAAGCCGCTGTCAGCGTTGATATACTGTAAACCATCCTGCATCTGGCCTTTTTCATTGAATGCAAAATATTTTCCATTGATTTTGATTCTCTGAACGTAAACCATCTTACCATCTTCATCGTAAGTGGCTTCGTCTTTATAACCGCCATCAGCGTATTTGATTTCACCGTCATCTACGTAGTACCAGTCTGTATCACCATCTGTACCTACGTCTTCAGAACCATCCATTTCATACCAGCCGTCTGCTCTCCAGCCTTCTTCAACAGCGTTGTAGTATCTCATATCCTCAACGCTTGCGGAACCGGCACTTGCCACACCATCAAGCTGCGCATTTGAGCTTACAGTCTTTGCCGTACCGTTAATCCACTCATACAGCATCTGACCATGATTGTTGAACATATAGTATCTTCCATTAATCTTTTTCTTGTTTGCGCCGGTATAAACTTTACCGGAAGACTGGAAGTAATACCAACCTTCGTCATCGCAGTCGTCATCTTCTGTACAGCCGAGAACAACTTCCAGGTTGTCATCATCATCTAAGTCATCTTCGTCGAGTCCGGATTTCTCAAGCCATAACCACTGGCTCTCAGCTCTCCAGCCTTCGTCTTCACCACCTAAATAGAAAGCGTCATCGCCATCCTGGTGCCAGCCTGTTAACATCTCACCGTCTTCGTTGAAGTAGTATGTCTTTCCATTGATCTTCTTGGAATCATCAGTAACTTTCTTACCTTTGTTTCCGAAGTAATACCAATGCTCACCACCGTCATCCGGATCATCTTCCTCATCATCAGCCAGAGTCTTAATCCAGGAATTTACGAGCATACGTCCGTCACCGTCTACGTAATATTCATCATCAACCCAGCTGTCTGTAAGCATTTCGCCGTCTTCGTCAAGATAGAACCAGTAAGCACCATCCTTTTTCCACTCATCGGTTACCATCTCATCATCGCTGTCATAATAGTGCCAGATACCAGAATCATCTTTTTCCCAACCAGCGGCGAAAGATGTCATGGAAGCACCCATAGCGAGTAAAGCTGCTGCAGATAAAACTGCAACTAATTTAGTCTGCTTTCTCATAATTAATGCACTCTCCTTTTTTTCTTTTTGAAATATTTTTCGAAATTCCTAATTGCATTACGAGGTCATTATACTTCGGATAAGGAAAATTATAGAAGCCGACAATGAATGGAAAGAAGAGCTGAAGAAAATTATATTTTGAATTACATAAATATACAAGAATGCGGCAGATGCAGATTATGCTTTTGTTCATAATCTGCATCTGCCGTATATAAATCGCCGGATAAACTAACTTACCGCTACCGGGCTCTATTCATCTGCATCCCCGCAATTGCCTATATTAAATTTCTCCATCAATTCCGTCAGCTTTCGTATGCAGTAATCCATCTCCCTGAGTTCTTCATCCGTATAGGAACTGAGTCCGTAAAGAGTTGATTCAAGCATCCCCCTTTTTATATCGTCCATCATCGCACGGCCGCGGTCACAGATACGGATATAAACACGCCGACGGTTTTCCTTATCGTGGATGCGCTCCACCAGTTCCTTTTCCTCTAAAACATTGATCATTTTGGAAAGCTGCTGCTTGGTTATCTGTAATTTATCGGCAAGTTCCGACATGGTATAATCCACATCAGCCCAATTATCAAGTGCCACCAGGGTGAAAAAGGGGAGGGAATTTACTTTGACGTCATTTTCATGCTGGTACTGGCATTTGGCCAGAGTAAGGAAAGCAACGGCAAATTCAAGAAAATGTACACCCACGGAATTAATGTCCGGTCTTCCGCCGCTTTCACAATTTATTCTGTTTTCTATATTCTCCATAAATAACTCCTCCAAATAAAATATAAAGTTAATTACAAGCATATTAGTAGGGAATCAGATGATTAGCCCACGTTCACATCCTAGCATATTTCGAAATACAAGTCAATATTTATTAAAAGTAAATAAATATTGACTATTAAATATTGACAAATATAAATATAAGAGGTATATATTTAATAAATCAGTGCGATGAAAAAATTGAAGGAGATTCGTACAAAACTCCGCCAATTTTAAAAAGCGCCTGATATGGTTATTATATAAAACAATGATACAAATAAGAGGAGAACAACATGAAAGAGAGCAACGACGGCAATAAAGCACCTAAAAAATCTTTCCTATATTATTATGGACTGGTCATGCTGGTATTGATGCTGCTTAATATTTTTATTTTTCCGTCCCTGATGGACCGGACGGAGCAGGTCAGATACGATCAGTTTGTAGATGAACTGAACAAGAAAAATGTAGATGAGGTTTATGTAACTACGAATGGCGAAATAGTATACACTCTGAAAGACAGTAAGTGGAAAATTAACTATAAGACAGGTTCATTTCCGGGAGACGATTTGCAGCAGCGGATTACGGATGCCGGCGTAGTGAAATACAGCTCTGAGATTCCGACCCAGGCATCCCCTCTTCTGAATTTTCTGGTTACCTGGATTCTTCCGCTGATTATTTTTATTGGACTTGGCCAGCTGATGAGCCGTGCAATGATGAAACGGATGGGCGGAGGCAACGCAATGACATTTGGAAAGTCCAATGCGAAAATTTACGCGGAATCGGAGACAGGCAAGACATTTGCCGATGTGGCCGGCCAGGACGAGGCCAAGGAGGCGCTGCAGGAAATTGTCGATTTCCTGCATAATCCCCAGAAGTATGCGGAGATTGGCGCTATACTTCCGAAAGGAGCTTTGCTTGTAGGCCCTCCGGGAACCGGTAAGACGCTCCTTGCAAAAGCGGTTGCGGGTGAAGCGCATGTTCCGTTTTTCTCAATATCCGGATCGGAATTCGTAGAAATGTTTGTGGGAATGGGCGCTGCAAAAGTCCGCGATCTCTTCAAGCAGGCGAATGAAAAAGCACCCTGTATCGTATTTATTGACGAGATCGATACAATTGGTAAGAAGCGTGACGGTGCAGGCATGGGAGGCAATGATGAGCGGGAACAGACATTAAACCAGCTTCTTACAGAGATGGATGGATTTGACGGACGGAAGGGTGTTGTTATTCTGGCCGCAACCAACCGTCCCGAATCATTGGATAAGGCGCTCCTTAGACCGGGCCGCTTTGACAGAAGAATTCCGGCCGAACTTCCTGATTTGAAGGGAAGGGAGGCAATTCTTAAGGTACACTCAAAGCAGGTGAAAATTGACGAAACAGTAGATTTCAATGCAATCGCCAGGGCCACCAGCGGTGCCAGCGGAGCGGAGCTTGCCAATATTATTAATGAGGCGGCCCTGAGGGCGGTCAGGATGGGAAGAAAGACCGTATCGCAGGCCGATCTGGAAGAAAGTGTGGAGACGGTAATTGCAGGATATCAGAGAAAAGACGCCGGCGTCTCAACGGATGAGAAAAAGATTGTATCCTACCATGAAGTTGGGCATGCCTTAGTAGCGGCTTTACAGAGCCATTCAGCTCCGGTTCATAAAATTACAATTATACCGAGAACATCGGGTGCGCTCGGATATACAATGCAGGTAGAGGCAGAACAGAGATTTTTGATGAGCAAAGACGAGGCGTTTAATAAAATTGTGACACTGACAGGCGGCCGGGCAGCGGAGGAGTTGATCTTTCATTCCATTACGACCGGCGCATCCAATGATATCGAACAGGCAACAAAGATAGCAAGAGCCATGGTCACACGGTATGGTATGAGCGAACAGTTCGGCATGGTAGCTCTGGAGACGGTGAATAATGCGTATCTGGGCGGAGATGCTTCGCTGGCCTGTTCTGCGGAAACTGCATCAAGAATTGACAATGAAGTGATAGAGATGGTCAAAGATGCCTATGAGAAGGCAAAATCAATCTTGATGGGAAATGAGAAAAAACTCCACGAACTGGCCGATTATCTCCTGGAAAAAGAGACGATTACAGGTGAAGAATTTATGGAGATACTCAACGAAAAAGCCGGAGCCGTTGGTACGGCGGAAATTGTCTCGGAGATTGAATCTTAAAGACACCTGCGAAACTTAGATGCAGAGTCCCCAAACGATAAAATATTGTCCTCTGAATGAATATTAAAATGTACTTATACCCTGGTGGCAGAATTAAATTGCCGCCAGGGTATTTTCATTGATGGCGGTAACCTGTGCGCGGAGCGTGCAGGTTATCGTTCTGCCCTGGAGTAAGGGGCATAAACAGAAATCAGGTATAAACAGCGGTTTCTAACTTATATGAATGTATTTATGACATTTTATATCCTGCCGGAAAATCGTTATAATAAACACATCCCTCATGAGAACGGATGGAAAAAGAAAGTTTCAGTATAGAAGCGAAGAGCCTGTCCCTGCAAAGCGCGCTGCGGGACGGTATGAACGGAGGAACAGATGAGATTTGACGTTGTATTAAAAGGCGGCCGTGTATTTGACCCGGTTCACCATGTGGATGAGCGTCTTGATATAGGGATAAGAGAAGGCAGGATAGCGGAACTGGAAAAAGAACTGCCGCATGGAGAAGAGACATACGATGTTTCCGGCCTAACGGTGATTCCGGGAGTCATCGACATGCATGTGCATGTAACAAAGCTGCTGGGCGGCAGAGTCGGGTATTATATGGCGGCCAAAACCGGAGTGACGACGATTATTGATTACGCGGGGCCTGTGACCGATATCTCGTCCCAGATTTCATCACACGGATGCGGAATGAACGTTGGCTGTATCGACGCAGTGCTTCCCGGAGAGGTTGGACAGTCGCCCTCCAGAACGCAGGTCAGAAGGTTTCTGGAGCAATCCCTGAAAAACGGCTCTCTGGGACTTAAAATCCTCGGCGGCCATTATCCTCTTACCCCGGAGTCTTCCAGGCTGTGTGTGGAGGAAGCAAATGCTAAAAAAGTAATGATAGCCTGCCATGCAGGGAGTACGCAGCAGAGAAGCGATATATACGGCTTACAGGAAGCGGTTGAATTTGCGCGGGGACAGAGGCTTCTGATGGCCCACATTAATGCCTACTGCCGTGGAAACCGGTATCATTACCTGGAAGAATTGAGAGACGCATTTCAGATGCTTAGAGAAAATCCGAATATTATTTCGGATTCCCACATGGCTGTAAACAACGGAACCAGCGGTGCATGCAGGAATGGAATACCCTGCGACGCTATCACCGTCAATTGCCTGAAGATGTTTGGTTACGAGCCTACCCAGGCAGGACTGGCGAAAGCGATGAAGAACGGAACCGTTTGTGCAATTGCATCCCTGAAAGAGGAAAACGTACTATTAAATAAAGAGGATGCATTCCAATACTGGTCCGGCCGCGACACCAACATAAATGTGAGCTTTCCCGCCAATCTGGCCCCGGTTGCGTCGGCTTGCCTGACAGAGCGCAGGATACCTGGCGGCTCCCCCTTAATCGAGCTGGCAGCGACAGATGGCGGAGGATTTCCCAGAAACGGACTGATACAGAAATTACTCCCGTTTTACCGGCTTGGATATTTGTCACTGAAAGAGATTGTGGAAAAATGCTCGGTCAATCCGGCGGAGACGTTCGGGCTGCACCAAAAAGGAAATCTGGGAATCGGAGCAGATGCCGATATAACGGTATTGGATATGAAACGTCTTGACGCGGCAATGAGCTTTGCCGGCGGAAAAAGAATTATGGATCACGGCCGGGTAACGGGGAGCGGAGGAACGTTTCTAACCACGAAAGCCGGGGTGAAAACAGCGCAGGAAATGCAGCTTAACTATCAGATTGCGGATACGCAGCGCAGCGCATTATACGGAGAGCGGACGGCAAAATAAATACTCAGTGACAGTAAAGGAGAGGAATGTGTTGAAAAAAATCAGTGTTTTGACTTTGGGAGGGACGATTGCCTATACATGGAAAAACGGGGTTCCTCAAATAGGGGATCTGACAGGTTTTATAGATTCACTTGATGAGGTGAAAAAAGAAGCCGATATTACGGTGAAGGCGTTCAGGCAAAAATCAAGTTCTTCGATGGTGATAAGCGATATCACCGGGTTAGCGGCCGAAATCCAGTCCTTGTTAGAGGGGGAGACAGAGGGCGTGGTGGTGGTCCAGGGGACGGACACAATCGAGGAGACAGCCTTTGCTTTGGAGATGCTGCTGGATTCAGAAAAACCGGTGGCTGTGACAGGCGCAATGCGAAATCCCGACATGAGGGGAGCAGACGGGCCGGCCAATCTTCTGGCGGCAATCCGGACCGTCTCCTGCAGCCGGTGCAGAGAACTCGGCGTTATGGTGGTTTTTAATGATGCAATTTACCCGGCTTTATATGTGAGAAAAATTCATCCACAGAGTACCGAGGCTTTTGCGGCAGAAGGCGGACCTCTCGGGTATCTGGCGGAAGGAAAGCCAAGCATCCGTATGAAGCCGCTGCAAAGAAGAATCCCCGGACTTGCAATAAATAAGTGGAATGTGGATGGGAAAAGACCGGATCAGCCTGTATCCGTTCCAATTTACGCCGTTCCTGTCGGAGATGACGGGAAACTGCTAAAGTGTGCGCTAGACTGCAAAATAGACGGCCTGGTTCTGGAAGCGATGGGAGGAGGCCACACGCCATCGGAGCTGGTGGAGACACTGAAACAGCTTGCGGATAAAATGCCGGTAGTTCTGGCATCCAGAATCGGCCGGGGGGACATGCTCACCGGAACTTATGCAGGCTACCCAGGTTCGGAGACGTCTCTGCTTTCCAAAGGGCTTATCAGTTCCGGCTTTCTGGACGGAAGAAAAGCAAGACTGCTTCTGATTCTTATGCTGATGTCCGGTTTTGATATGGATGGAATAAGAGAAGGGTTCCGGATTTTTTCGAAGGAATGTGAATGAAAACGGCTGAAGGGGTAAGGCCGTACTTCGAATAGAAAACGGATAAGCGTCATTTTAATGAGGAGGGGAACATCATGAATGAAAATGCAGGAATAAAGAGTGAGAAAGACAGGGAACCAATGTATATCAGGATCCTTGCAAAAATAGAAAAGGCAGGAAACAGGCTGCCTGATCCGGTTGTACTGTTTGCATTTCTCTGCGTTCTTCTGTTAATTATTTCGTATTTTACTGCCGGAGCCAGCGTGGTCCATCCCGGTACGGGGGAGACGATTACCGCGGTTAACCTGCTAACAATCGCAAATCTCCAAAAAATATTAATCAACTTCCCAAGTAATTTCCTGGGATTTGCACCACTGGGAGCCGTGCTGACTATAATGCTGGGCTGCGGCCCTGCTGTTTCTTTCCGTGGGGAGAAACCCTCTTGTGGGTATTTTTGCGGCATATGCGTCCGTATCGACGGGTATGGCGGCTAATCTTCTGATCTCCATGAGCGATGTTCTGGCCGGAACGTTTACCATATCGGCCGCCCAGAGTATCGATCCGGGATTCAGCGGCAATATTGCAATGAACTATTATTTCCTTATTGTCTCTACCTTTATTTTATTATTTACAGGCGTAATCACAACTGATAAAATTGTAGAGCCAAGATTAGGGGAATATAAAGGCGATGTCCGCCTGGAGCATGATGCCAATCTTGCGACGGAGGAGAAAAAGGGAATAAAATGGGCAGGTGTCTGTTTTATTGCAATCTGTCTGGCAATCGTGGCTCTTTGCATCGGACCGGATGCATTCCTGGCGGATCCGGAAACAGGGTCGATTATGAGCAATAATTCACCGCTTATGAAGGGGATTATCAGTATTGTAACCATCATGTTCTTTGTTCCGGCTGTTGTGTACGGCAGAGTGGCAGGCACGGTAAAAAGCAGTAAGGATATTGTCAATATGCTGATAGCTGCGATGAAGGATATGGGCGGTTATATTGTGCTTGTATTTGTCTCGGCACAGTTTACCTCCTGGTTTTCACAGAGCAATCTGGCTACCGTATTTGCCGTTAAAGGCGCCGAGTTTCTTGAGAATACGGGCATCACGGGTATCGGCTTAATTATCGGACTGATTATTGTTTCGGGGATTATCAACCTGTTCATAGGCAGTGCATCGGCAAAATGGGCAATCATGGCTCCGATTTTCGTTCCGATGTTCATGATTCTGGGCCTCCATCCCTCTGTTACGCAGATGTCATACCGAATCGGAGACTCAATTACAAACGTGCTTTCTCCTCTGTTCCCATATGTGATGATTCTTTTATCGTACGTGCAGAAATACGATAAGAAGGCGGGATGGGGAACCCTGTTTTCAAATATGCTGCCCTATTCACTGGTCATGGGAATTGCGTGGAGCGTCATTTTAATTGTGTTTGTATTGTTTAAAATTCCGCTGGGGCCCAGCGGACCGATATTCTACAGTCTGGGATAGTCAGAACAAAGAACCGGACAGGCGGATTGATACCGGGAGTGAAAGGATAAGGGGGAGGCAATGGCGTCAGTTGAGATGGAATATGTTTATCTGGTATATCAGGAAAAGAGTTTTTCAAAAGCGGCGCAGAAACTGTTTGTGAGCCAATCGGCTGTAAGCGCCATGGTGAGAAAAGCGGAGGCCAAAATCGGCTGCCAGATATTTGACAGAAGCACAATCCCCCTTACCGTGACGAAAGAGGGGGAGTATTATATCAAATGCGCGGAACAGTTTATGCGTCTTGAGAAGAATATGGACGCATATTTCAAAGATATGGCGGATTTGAACACGGGACATCTTTCGGTAGGCAGTTCTTCTTTTTTCTGTGCTTACCTTCTGGCGGGACTTTTGAAACGGTTTAAGAATAAGTATCCGGGCGTATCGGTGGAAATCCATGAGGGGAATATCAGGGAACTCCGGGCAGGACTCCTGGATGATTCGATTGACCTTTTGCTTGAGACGGCAATTCCGGCCGGGGATGAGGTGGAACGGTATCTCTACGACTATGAACAGATAATTCTGGCCGTCCCGGCTGAATTTGAAGTAAATAAAAAACTGCGGAGCTTTCAGATGGCATTTGCGCAGGCCAGGGACGGCGCGTTCAGGGGGAAAGATGTACAGCCGGTGCCGATGCAGGCATTCCGGGACTGTCCGTTTATCTTTTTAAAAGAGGAAAACGATATTTGTATGCGCAGCAGGGGGATTTGCAGGAATGCCGGTTTTGAACCTAAGGTGGAGTTATTCCTGGATCAGATTATGACATCATTTTATGTCGCGAAATCCGGTTCCGGCATTGCGTTTATCCGAAACAGCCTTTTGAGCCTTGTATCCGATACGGATGCCCTGATTTATTATAAAATCGGAGACCCTCTGGCGCGCAGGGAAATTTTTATGACCCGCAAAAAAGGAAGATATATGACAAAGGCTATGGAGGCTTTTTTGAGGCTTTGCCATATCCGGCCTGAAAAACCGATAGAATAGCCGGACCGGATTTTTGAATTTCAGATAACAATTCTTTATTTGTGCCATATAGAGGCTGCTTTATTTCCCGTAAAACAGCCTCCAGTACCACGCCTCTTTTTATTGGAGGCGGTTACCTGTACCCGGAGCGTGCAGGTTATCGTTGTTATCAATGTTCGGAAGAGCCGCAATCCCGGTAAAGCGGGGCTTATGCCGTTAAAACAAGTTATATGAAAAAAACTCGACAAATTCCGTGAAATCTCTTGCAAAACTTAGGAGAAAATGTAATAATTGTTCAGTATTGACATTCATTTATTTTTATTGAGGAGGAAAGAAATGAAAAAAGTATTAAGCGTGGTACTGTCAGCAGCTATGGCACTTTCCCTCTGCACAGGATGTTCATCTTCATCCGGCAAGGAAACAACCGCAGCACAGACCGAATCAGCGGCAGAAGCAGCCGGAGAGACAGCAGAAGCAGGAGCAGAGACAGGAGAGGCTAAGGCGGCAGAGGGTGTTATGCCGGCAATCCCGAAGGAAGATTTGAAGGTCGGCGTAATCCATATCGGAAACCCGGCAGACGGCTCCGGTTATTCTTATGCACATGATCTTGGCATTGTTGCCATGCAGGAAGCAGTAGGTCTGGAAGACAGCCAGATTATCCGCAAGAACAATGTAGCGGATGATGATCAGACTGCAATTGAGACGGCTATGAGAGAGTGCGTGGAAGAAGGATGCCAGATTATCTTCGCCACAAGCTGGGGTTACATGGATGCATGCGAAGCGCTTGCAGACGAGTTCCCGGAGGTTATCTTCTCCCATGGTACAGGATATAAATCAAACGGCGTTAACTTCAATAACTACTTCGGAAGAATTTACCAGTCCAGATACTTATCCGGTATTGCAGCAGGCCTTAAGACAGAGTCCAACAAGATTGGTTATGTAGGCGCCTGGGGCAAGGACAACGCAGAGGTTACAGGCGGATGCAATGCATTTGCCATGGGTGTTTACTCTGTAAATCCGGATGCGACCGTATATATCAAGACAACCAACAGCTGGTATGATCCGGAAGGTGAGAAACAGGCTGCCGTAGCTTTAATTAATGAAGGCTGCGACGTAATCGGACAGCACTGTGATACACCCAACCCACAGCTTGCGGCTGAGGAAAACGGAGTATACGGCGTTGGTTACAACTCCGACATGAGCAAGGATGCCCCTAAGGCAGTTCTTACTTCCACCGTATGGAACTGGGGCGCATATTATACATCAGCCGTTCAGAGCCTCGTTGACGGGACATGGACAGGCGAGAATTACTTCGGCGGTTTAAAAGAAGGTCTTGTGGACCTGGCTCCATTATCCGATCTTTGTGCAGAAGGCACAGCAGAGAAGATCGAAGAAGCAAAAGCTAAGATTGTTTCCGGCGAATGGGACGTATTTGACGGCGTAATCGAGTGCAACGACGGTACAACCGTGGGCACAGAGGGCGAGCATATGTCTGACGCGGATATTACAGGAAACATTCACTGGTATTTCAAGAACGTTGTTGAGAAATAATGTTATCAGAATGAGATAATACCACTAAAACAGGCTGAAAGATGAGGGATGCTTAAAAATGGTGAATTACATAAATTCTCATTTTGCGGCATCCCTTTTTTGACGCCGTCCGAATCACGGTTACTATTTACAGCGACTGTCCCGCGGGCATCGCGCAGCATATTACTGTTCGCAGAGACGCATTTTTGGCGGGGCTGTGAATTGTAACGAAACAAGAGGTGAAGAAATGACAGAGCAGTATGCCATTGAGTGCAGACAGATTACAAAGGTATTCGGAAGCGTGGTCGCCAATGATAAAATCGACCTGTCGGTAAAATACGGGGAAATTATGGCTCTTCTTGGGGAGAACGGCTCCGGTAAGACAACGCTTATGAATATGATTTCCGGCATCTATCATCCTGATTCCGGTTCGATCCTGGTGGGCGGAAAAGAGGTGGCGATCAATTCGCCTGTGGATTCCAGAAACCTGGGGATAGGAATGATTCATCAGCATTTCAAACTGGTGGATGTATTCAGCGCGATGGACAACATTGTATTGGGGACCGGCGGAAAGCGGCTGGGAAGAAAAGCTTTAAAAGAAAAGATTGAGCAGATCAGCCGGTCTTTTGGACTCGAAATCGAACCTGAAAAGAAAATTTTCGATATGTCTGTCAGTGAGAAGCAGACGGTTGAGATTTTAAAGGTATTATATAGAGGAGCCCAGATTCTGATTCTGGACGAGCCGACTGCGGTTCTGACTCCGCAGGAGACGGATAAATTATTTGCCATCCTCCGCAAGATGAAGGAACAGGGCTGTGCCATCATTATTATTACGCACAAGCTCCATGAGGTGCTTTCCATCAGCGACCGGGTGACAATTCTGAGAAAAGGCCGGAGTATTGATACGGTGAATACAAGCGAGTGTAACGAGAAAAAGCTGACGGAGCTTATGGTGGGCCGTCCGGTCAGCTTAAACATCGAGCGCCCTGAGATGGAAAAACGCGATACAATACTAAAGGTTGTGGATTTGACTGTAGATAAAAGCGACGGTTCTATAGCGCTTGATGATGTATCCTTTGAGATTAAGACAGGGGAAATCCTGGGAGTGGCCGGCGTGGCGGGGAGGGGGGGGGAGGGAAACTTGGGGGGGCCGCCAGCTCCTTTTCTCAGGGGAAGGGGGCAGAAGGAACTCTGCGAGACGCTGACCGGCCTGATGACTGCCAAAAAAGGAGCGATCCTGTATCATAAGGAAAACATCGTGGGCAAGACTCCGGCGGAGATCATAAAGCTTGGAATCAGTATGAGCTTTGTCCCGGAAGACAGGCTCGGCATGGGGCTTGTGGCATCCATGGGCATGGTGGATAATATGCTCCTGAAGTCTTACACGGAGGGGAAAGGCCCCTTTGTGGAACGAAAGCCTGCCAGGGAGCTGGCGCAGAAGCTGGTGGAGAAGCTGGCAATCGTGACGCCCGGAGTGGATACGCCGGTCCGCCTGATGTCGGGAGGCAACGTCCAGAAGGTGCTTCTGGGGCGTGAGATCGAGTCAAGTCCCCAGGTATTAATCACCGCCTATCCGGTGAGAGGACTTGATATCAACTCCTCCTATACAATCTATGATCTTCTGAATGAGCAGAAGAAAAAGGGAGTCGCCGTTATATATATCGGTGAGGATCTGGATGTGCTTCTGGAACTGTCCGACCGTCTGATGGTACTCTGTCACGGCAAAGTAACCGGAGTGGTCGATGCGAAGACGGTGACAAAGGAGCAAATCGGTCTGATGATGACAGGCGCCGAGGCTGCTGAGGCGATGAAAGAGACATCCGGACAAGAGCTTTCGGCGGATCAAGATAAAATACCGGAACCTATTTCAGAAGAGGAGGAAAAAGCATGAATGAGCCGTTAATCCGTGTAGTGAAAAAAGCGGAGCTGGGCAGCAGGGAGACATTTATCCTGCGTCTGGAAGCGATTCTGCTGGCGCTGGTGGCCGGCGGGCTTTTTATCCTGATAATCGGACAGAATCCATTTGTCATTTATAAAACAATTATTACTGGTGCTCTCAGAAGCGGGATGGCCATCCAGGCGACAGTGAAAATTGCGATTCCGCTGTTGATCGCGTCGCTGGGAGTAACGCTGGCGTTTAAGATGAAGTTCTGGAACATCGGCGCGGAGGGACAGATTATTGCAGGCGGCATCTGCGCGTCTTATTTTGCACTGTTTCATTCCGGATGGAACCACTGGGTGCTGGTGATTGTCATGTTCATCGCAGGAGCCGTGGGGGGCGGACTTTGGGGCCTGATTCCGGCCTGGTTCAAGACAAAATACGATACGAACGAGACTCTGTTCACATTGATGTTGAATTATATAGCCCTCAATATTATCGTGTTCCTGAGAGAGGGGCCGTGGCGCGATCCCGGTTCACAGGGATATGCAAAGATAGCCAGATTTGATAAGAATGCGGCTCTTGACAAAGTGTTTGGTATCCAGTTCGGCTGGATTATTGCCCTTGTGCTGCTTGTACTGGTATTTGTTTATATGAAATATTCCAAACAGGGATATGAAATCGGCGTGGTGGGCGAGAGCCAGGAGACTGCCCGGTATGCGGGGATGAATGTAAGAAAGGTGATTCTTCGCACGATGTTCCTCTCCGGAGCCGTATGCGGTATCGGCGGAATGGTTCAGGCAACCGGTTCAGACGTCACGCTGACGACGGCCGTGGCCGGAGGCGTTGGCTTTACCGCAATTATTGTGGCATGGCTGGCACAGCTCAACCCGCCGGCAATTCTGATTGTCACGGTTCTGTTCAGCATTCTGGAAAAGGGCAGCAGCGTTGTGCAGTCTTCCTTCGGTCTGTCCTCAGACAGTGCGGACGTGCTTCAGGGAATTATCCTGTTCTTCATTCTGGGATGCGAGCTGTTCATACGGTATAAATTTGTGATGAGAGGGAAAGGAGGTGCCGGGGCATGAGCGGAGACATCTTAATTAAATTTCTTGTGGCAGCGGGACTGGCGGGGGGGGCGCGTCTTTTTGACGCCGAAAGAGAGATTTTAAGTGAAAAAGTAGGGCATCTGAATCTCGGTGTGGAGGGTATGATGTCCCTGGGCGCCTGTGCCGGGTTTATGGCAGGTTATCTGTCCGATAATTTTCTGGTTGCAATTCTGGCCTCTGCGGCTGCAGGCATGTTCGGCGCGCTGATTTACGGAGTTCTGACCGTTACCTTTATGGCAAACCAGAATGTTACAGGTCTTACCATGACGATTTTCGGCGTCGGGCTTTCCAATTTTATCGGCGTGTTTATGCTGGAGCGCTCCGAGGGAGGGACGCTGAAGCTTCCGGAGACAATCACGGCTCAGATGAGAAATATTAATATTCCCGGGCTGAGTGATATTCCGGTGGTGGGAGAGCTGCTGTTTTCCTACAATCCGTTTGTATATCTGGGGCTTGTCATTGCCGTCCTGGCAAGCATCTATCTGTACAAAACCCAGGTAGGCCTGAATGTGCAGGCAATCGGGGAGAATCCGGGAGCCGCCGACGCGGCCGGTATTGAGGTTACAAAATGGCGCTATATCAACATTCTGCTTTCCGGCGCTATCTGCGGAATCGGCGGGGCGTACTGCTCCATGATTATCAACAGCGGCGTCTGGCTGAGAGACAGCGTGGCGGGGCTGGGATGGATTTCCGTAGCGCTCGTTATCTTTGCTTCCTGGAAGCCGGTGAATGTAATTTACGGTTCCTTTATCTTCGGAGCGCTCCGGGTACTGAAATATTACGTACCGAAGAATACGTATGCAATCCCGACCGCATTCTTCGATGCGCTGCCGTTCTTGATTACGGCTCTTGTCCTTGTCATCTCTTCCATGAGGAAGAATAAGGGCGGCCATATTCCGGCGCATCTCGGCATGAATTATTTCCGGGAAGAGCGGTAATATCAGGTGAAAGAAAAGAAATAAGAATGAAAGAAATCCTTTTACACTCCGGGGGTAGCCATTCCGGAGCCTGTAAAAGGATTTTTTCTTAGTTATTCCCATAATCGCCAATAACGTGCCAAATAAACCAATAAAATTCGGAAAAATGTGCCGAACAAATGTTTGCAAAATGCAGCCGGATATGATATACTGGGATAGCTAAGACAGGTTAAAACAATAAGAGGAAGCAGATAAAATGCTGAATGAAACGGAACGGTTCCCCACTGCCGGAAGTGTATGGATGGAACCTGTTCTGTATACACAGGAGTTAGAAAAATGGCGAAGCAATATATTAAAATCCGTGGTGCCAATGAGCACAATCTGAAAAATGTTTCACTGGATATTCCGAGAAATGAGCTGGTGGTTCTGACGGGATTGTCGGGATCGGGTAAATCATCACTGGCTTTTGATACGATTTATGCGGAAGGGCAGAGACGGTACATGGAGTCCCTCTCCTCCTACGCAAGGCAGTTCCTGGGCCAGATGGAGAAGCCGGATGTGGAGAGCATAGAGGGGCTTTCCCCGGCCATCTCCATTGACCAGAAGTCCACCAACCGGAACCCGCGTTCCACCGTTGGGACGGTTACGGAAATTTATGATTATATGCGTCTTCTGTACGCAAGGATTGGTATCCCCCATTGTCCCAAGTGCGGCCGTGAGATCAAGAAGCAGACCGTGGATCAGATGGTGGATCAGATTATGGCGCTTCCTGAGAAGACCAGGATACAGCTTCTGGCCCCGATTGTAAGAGGACGGAAGGGACGCCACGAGAAAGTCCTGGAACAGGCGAAGAAGAGCGGCTACGTGCGCGTCAGAATCGATGGGAACCTCTATGAGCTGACGGAATCCATCGAGCTGGAGAAAAATATCAAACATAATATAGAGATTGTGGTTGACCGTCTGGTGGTGAAGGAGGGAATCGAGAAGCGGCTTTCCGACTCCATAGACACGGTTATGGGGCTGACCGGCGGGCTGATGATGGTAGATGTTTTCGGCCAGGAACCGATTATGTTCAGCCAGAGCTTTTCCTGCCCGGACTGCGGAATCAGTGTGGACGAGGTGGAGCCGAGAAGCTTTTCCTTTAATAATCCCTTCGGAGCCTGCCCGGACTGCTATGGCCTGGGATATAAGATGGAATTTGACGAAGACCTGATGATACCGGATAAGAGCCTCAGCATCAAACAGGGCGCCATCGTCGCGATGGGATGGCAGTCCTGCTGCGACAAGGGCAGCTTCAGCGGAGCGATTCTGGAAGCGCTGGCGGAGGAATACCATTTCAGCCTCGACACACCGTTTGAGGAATACCCAAAGGAGGTTCATGACATCCTGATTGGGGGAACCGGCGGAAAGATTGTAAAAGTCCGCTATAAGGGCCAGAGGGGGGAGGGCATTTACGATATAGCCTTTGAAGGCCTGATACAGAACATGAACAAGAAGTACAGGGAAACATTTTCCGAATCCATGAAGGCGGAGTACGAGACATATATGAGAATTACACCCTGCCCTGCCTGCCATGGCCAGCGTCTGAAGCCGGAAGCACTGGCCGTTACGGGCGGAGAGAAGAATATTTACGAAGCGACGAATATGTCGATTGTGAAGTACAGGGAATTTCTGGACGAGCTTCAGCTTACGACGATGCAGGAGACGATTGGCGCCCCGATTTTGAAGGAGATCAAGGCGAGGGTGTCTTTCCTGATTAATGTGGGCCTTGATTATCTGTCCCTGTCCAGGGCTACCGGCACTCTGTCCGGCGGCGAGGCGCAGCGTATCCGTCTTGCTACCCAGATTGGTTCCGGCCTGGTCGGTGTTGCCTATATTCTGGACGAGCCGAGTATCGGACTTCACCAGAGGGATAATGACAAGCTGCTGCAGACGCTTCTGCATCTGAGGGATCTCGGCAATTCCGTTCTTGTGGTGGAGCATGATGAAGATACCATGCGTGCGGCCGACTGTATCGTGGATATCGGGCCGGGAGCCGGAGAACATGGAGGCCATGTTGTTGCGGTGGGAACGGCCGATGAGATTATGGCATGTAAGGAATCCATCACGGGAGCTTACCTGAGCGGCCGCGAGAGGATACCCGTCCCGAAGGAGCGCAGGACGCCCACCGGCTGGCTGACGGTAAAGGGGGCGGCGGAGAATAACCTGAAGAATATTGACGTCTCCTTCCCGCTCGGTGTCATGACCTGTGTGACAGGAGTATCAGGTTCGGGGAAAAGCTCTCTGGTGAATGAGATTCTATATAAGGCGCTCGCCAAGAAGCTGAACCGCGCGCACACAATACCAGGCAGGCATAAGAAGATTGAGGGTGTGGAGCAGCTTGATAAGATTATCGCGATCGACCAGTCTCCGATTGGCCGTACGCCGCGATCCAACCCTGCAACCTACACGGGTGCCTTTGATTTGATTCGTGATTTATTTGCCTCAACATCCGATGCGAAAGCCAAGGGTTATAATAAGGGGCGCTTCAGCTTTAATAAAAAGGGCGGCCGCTGTGAGGCCTGTACCGGTGACGGAATTATCAAGATTGAGATGCATTTCCTTCCCGATGTCTATGTTCCGTGTGAGGTTTGCGGAGGCAAGCGGTATAACAGAGAAACGCTGGACGTTAAATACAAGGGAAAGAGCATCTATGACGTTCTGAACATGACGGTGGAGGAGGCGCTTAAATTTTTCGAGAATGTACCGTCGATTTACCGCAAGATAGAGACGCTTTACGATGTGGGGCTTTCCTATATCCGCCTGGGGCAGCCGTCCACGGAATTATCGGGCGGTGAGGCACAGCGTATCAAGCTGGCGACGGAGCTGAGCAAGAGAGGAACCGGAAAGACGATCTACATTCTGGATGAGCCGACGACGGGACTGCATTTTGCCGATGTCCATAAGCTGATCGAGATTCTGCGCAGACTGTCGGACGGCGGCAATACGGTCGTTGTCATTGAACATAACCTGGATGTGATTAAGACGGCGGATTATCTGATTGATATCGGACCGGAAGGCGGTGACAAGGGCGGCACGGTGATTGCCCGGGGAACGCCGGAGGAGGTCGCTAAGAGCGATATATCTTATACGGGACAGTATGTGAAGAAGTATTTGGAGATGGAGTGATGGACCCTCGGTTTTATCTTGTAGTTTCAGTGTAACGGTTCAGACAGCAATGTCAACTAGTTAAGCAGGTGAGGACGCTGCCGGTACGGCCAGCGGACGGGGTGGCGGGGTGTGTATATGAGTCTTTCGTCCC
>OBWY01000897.1_pt1 | contig 20283 bp, 16 predicted proteins | sample 1538081 | NCBI WGS metagenome assembly OBWY01 (sample SAMEA2580089, study PRJEB22360) | human gut metagenome | biome: human gut; feature: human-associated habitat; material: faeces | place: Denmark | collected 2008/2010
CCCGCCATTTTTTTATGCTTCAATAAAATAGCGCAACAAAATACCGTCCCTATACAAAACACAAGAGAGGAAAATGAATCATAATATAAAAATTAAAACCACTTCTTAAATAAGTAAAGTATGAAGAATTTGACTAAATTTGCCGATAGTAGATAAAACATAGAGATATGAAAAAATATTTGAGTTTGCTCATTGCTATCTTGTTTACATTATCTTTAAATGCCGGCGGAGGGAAAGCCAAAATAGTTTTCGACTCCACCCGTTATGATTTCGGTTATATTCAGGAAGATAAAGGAAAGGTAACGCACTCTTTCAAATTTACCAACGACGGAGATGCCCCGTTAATTATCATATATACGCGTAGTACCTGCGGTTGCACGGCATCGCATTTCACCAAAGAGCCTGTCGCCCCTGCCGGTACGGGTTCGATAGACGTAACTTTCGACCCCGAAGGGCGTCCCGGGACCTTTCGAAAAGAGGTCAAAGTCTATACCAATGCCAGAAAAGCATCCATAAAATTGATTATCGAAGGGATTGTTGTACCTAAAAAATAATAGTTATGAAACAATTGATTTTAGAATTGATTCTCATTTTTTCCATAACCGTATCGGTAGCCCAACCGCAAATTGTATTCGATAATAAAAATCACGATTTCGGTACATTCGAAGAAGAAACAGGTCCGGTCACTCACGATTTTCGATTCGTCAATAGCGGGAACGAACCCTTAGTTTTGCAAAACGTGCGTTCCACATGTGGCTGCACCGTTCCCAAATACACCCGGGAACCCATTGCCCCCGGAGACTCCGGGAGCATTAAAGTGACCTACAACCCCAAAGGACGCCCCGGTAAGTTTTCAAAACCCATCTATATAACGACCAACGCTTCGGGCGATAGAGAGACGCTCCATATCAAAGGAGTCGTCATCGGATCAAAATCCCGTAGAGCGACCAATCCCTATAAAATAGGAACCCTATCGTTACGCAGTCTGCACATACCGCTGTTCGACACCCCGAAAGGACACGTAAAAGAGGGACATCTATTCGTCCGCAACGAAGGAAAAACAGAACTGGTTCCTACTTTTAAAAATGTCCCTTCTCACATCTCGGTCGAGATGATACCCGCAGTTTTGCACCCCGATGAGGAAGGTCTTATAAAAATTTATTACGATCCCGATGTTGTCGACGACTGGGGGTTCCGACGCGACGAGTTTGATTTGGGACTCGACAACGGCTCCTCGAACGACTTCAATACGGTCACGGTATCGGCGAACTTGCTGGACGATTTTAGCACCCTCTCGCCAGAACAGCGTCAAAACGCCGGACACATCGAGCTATCGAGCAATGTCATAGACTTTGGTATCATCAAAGGGAACACTGCTAAAAAACAGACTTTGAAAATAACGAATACCGGAAAAAGTCGGTTGACGATACACAAAGTGGCGAATGAAAACCGCTCTCTGAACATAAAACTGAAACGAAATACGCTCAACCCCGGCAAAACGACCGAGTTGGTTATCGAAGCAGACCCGTCTATGGCTCGTAACAATTTATTGAACAGCCGATTGATGGTTATTACCGATGACCCCGAAAGACCATCGGTTCCCATACGGGTATTAGGTTCTTTTGAATAACTCTTAATTTCTTGAATTATGGATCACCCCGAAAATGACGCTCAATATGCAGGACTTGCAGTAAACAAAGGAATAGAACAACCGCCTATCGTGAATCCGTATTTGAAAAAGATGCGGACAGCGAAACGTCGATCCTTTACAGCCTCTGAATATGTCGAAGGTATCGTCAAAGGCGACACGAGCATACTCAGTCAGGCCGTAACTTTGGTGGAAAGCAATCTGTACGAGCACCAGACTCTCGCACAGGAAGTCATAGAAAAATGTCTGCCCCATGCCTGCGACTCGGTGCGGGTGGGTATTACCGGCGTACCGGGAGCCGGCAAGAGCACATCGATAGATACTTTCGGGTTGCATGTACTAAAACGGGGTGGGAAATTGGCTGTATTGGCGATCGACCCCAGTAGCGAACGCTCGAAAGGTAGCATATTGGGCGACAAAACCCGTATGGAAAAACTATCGATACACCCCAACGCCTTTATCCGCCCTTCACCGTCGGCAGGCTCGTTAGGCGGTGTAGCCCGGAAAACTCGTGAAACGATCGTTCTCTGTGAGGCCGCCGGATACAACAACATCTTTGTAGAAACAGTCGGGGTCGGGCAATCGGAAACAGCCGTACACTCGATGGTCGATTTCTTCCTGCTTATCCAATTAGCCGGTACAGGTGACGAACTGCAAGGAATCAAAAGAGGCATCATGGAAATGGCAGATGGTATCGTCATCAACAAAGCCGACGGAAGCAACATCGAAAAAGCCAAATTAGCCCAAGCACAATTCCGTAACGCATTACATCTGTTCCCCCCTACGCCTTCGGGCTGGACTCCGCAAGTGCTCACCTACTCTGGATACTACGAGTTGGGAATTGCCGAGGTTTGGGACATGATAGACAAATACATCGCTTTTGTCAAGAAAAACGGATATTTCGATTACAAACGGCAAGAACAAGCCAAATACTGGATGTTCGAAACGATAAACGAACAACTCCGCGACCACTTCTATCGCAATCCTCAAATCGAAAGAATGCTGGAAGAGAAACAACAGAAAGTGTTGAACAACGAGCAAAGTTCGTTTATGGCGGCCAAAGATGTGTTAGACTATTATTTCGACAAAGAAAAATAATTTGCCACTTACTTCTCGATATTTATGAAACAGGTAATCTGTCCAAAATGCGGAAAAACGTTTTCTTTCGACGAGTCTCGTTACGACGTTTCCTGCAACATATCTTTCATTTGCCCGGCCTGTCGCAAACGATTCCTAATGACACTGCCCGAGATAGACGCATGCCACAAGAACGACATAGACACCTCTCTCGGTTTCATCACGGTATTGGAAAATGCGTTCGGATACCGACAAGAATTTCCTTTACACGCAGGCGATAATATAATAGGCCGTGCATCGAAAGGTACGGAAGTGGATATATCCATCGAAACGAGCGACATGAGCATGGATCGTCGCCACTGCATCATTAACGTGAAAGAAAAAGGCAATCGACCGATACTCACGGTCAGAGACAATCCCAGTCTCACCGGCACATTCCTCCGCCATGAATTGTTGAGCGATCGGGAACGCGCGGTATTACACGACGGCGATGTGGTGACGATAGGAGCGACGACTTTTATCGTTCACATTCCCGACGAAGAAGACGAAGAATACTTCGAGTGAGTCTCGCCCCGAGAATTGGGAAAAATTCTCGCTAAACCTCTTATCCACCAATAAAAACGTAATAGATATTATCCGAAATTTTTTTACCATATCCATCTAAAATTACAAATATGATAAAAAGAATCGCACTATTAACACTTTTAGTTGCCCCTTTATGGTTATCGGCACAGGTTCGTACAGAAAAACTGTTAGAAAAGGGGTGGAAATTTACAAGGGAAGACAATCCCGAATTCAAGACATCGCAATTCGACGATACCAAATGGCAATCGGTCTGTATCCCACACGATTGGGCTATCTATGGTCCTTTCAGTATCAACAACGACAAACAGAACACGGCGATTGTTCAAGACGGACAGAAAGAAGCGATGGAACACGCCGGACGTACCGGAGGTTTACCCTTCGTAGGAACCGGCTGGTACAGGCTTCGATTCGATGTCCCCGAATATACAGACGGAAAAAAATGTACATTGGTATTCGATGGAGCCATGAGCCATGCCCGTGTCTACATCAACGGAAAAGAAGCAGGCTACTGGCCTAACGGATATAACGCATTCTCTGTCAACGCATCGCCTTTCTTAAAACAAGGAGAGAGCAACACACTTGCCGTACGGCTCGAAAACTTTACCGAGAGCTCCCGCTGGTATCCCGGCGCCGGTCTTTACCGAAATGTACACCTGATCGTAACCGACGATGCCCACGTACCGGTGTGGGGAACACAAATCATCACCACCGCACTCACCGACAAATATGCAAAAGTAAAACAAACGACTTCTTGGAATTACCCGTCTGGAAAATCCCTGAGCGACTATGTCATCGTGACTGACTTGGTCGACCATAACGGAAAGATAGTCGCAACGAATCGCAAACAAGGAAGCGATTTCGACAACGACCTATTCGAGCAAGAATTTGTAATAGAAAATCCTGCGGCATGGACTCCTGAGACCCCCGACCTCTACACCTCGATTTCAAAAATATATGAAGGCGATGTGCTGAAAGACCAATACTCGACGACTTTCGGTATTCGCACCGTCGAAGTTCGACAAGGCGAAGGGTTCTTCCTGAACGGCAAACGGGTGCAATTCAAAGGAGTTTGCAATCACCACGATTTAGGCCCGTTAGGAGGTATCGCCAACGAAGCGGGAATACGTCGGCAAATCCGTATGTTGAAAGATATGGGTTGTAACGCCATTCGCACCTCGCACAATATGCCCGCACCCGAATTGATTAAAGCCTGTGACGAAATGGGTATGATGGTCATGGCCGAATCGTTCGACGAATGGGCGACAGCCAAAGTCCAAAACGGATATCACACCGTATTCGGCGAATGGGCGGAAAAAGATATCGTGAACTTAGTACGCCATTTCAGGAATAATCCCAGCGTAGTCATGTGGTGTATAGGGAATGAAGTCCCCGACCAATGGGCGGGCGACAAAGGCCCCAAACTGTCGTTATGGTTACAGAACATCTGCCACCGCGAAGACCCCACTCGTCCCGTCACGCAAGGCATGGATGCCCCGGACGCCGTAGTCAACAACAACATGGCGGCAGTCATGGACGTACCGGGATTCAATTACCGCCCGTTCAAATATATCGAAAATTACAAAAAACTCCCCCAAGAAATCATTTTGGGAAGCGAAACGGCATCGACCATCAGTTCGCGGGGAGTCTACAAATTCCCGGTAGTGCGACGGTCCATGCCCAAATACCCCGACCACCAGTCCTCCTCTTACGATGTGGAACACTGCGGGTGGTCCAATCTTCCCGAAGATGATTTCATACAGCACGAAGATTTGCCCTACTGCATAGGAGAATTTGTCTGGACCGGATTCGATTACTTGGGTGAGCCCACCCCCTATTACTCCGATTGGCCCAGCCACTCCTCCCTATTCGGTATTATCGATCTCGCCGGAATCCCCAAAGACCGCTACTACCTCTATCGCAGCCACTGGAATAAAGATGTGGAAACCCTCCATATCCTACCCCACTGGAACTGGGAAGGCCGCGAAGGAGAAGTAACTCCCGTATTCGTCTATACCAATTACCCCACCGCCGAGCTCTTCATAAATGGCAAAAGTCAGGGGAAACGCACCAAAGACCTGTCGGTAACCGTCCATAACAGTGGAGACTCTCTATCGACGGCGAACTTCAAACGGCAAAAACGCTACCGTCTGATGTGGATGGACACCAAATACGAACCGGGGACTGTCAAAGTCATCGCCTATGATAAGGACGGAAACGCAGTTGCCGAAAAAGAGATGAAAACAGCCGGTAAACCCTATCGTATCGAACTGACAGCCGATCGCGACAAAATCATGGCCGACGGAAAAGACCTCTCGTTCGTAACGGTGAAAGTCGTGGACAAAGACGGAAACCTCTGCCCCACGGCAGCCAATGAAATAACCTTTAAGGTAAAAGGAAAAGGATACTACCGGGCAGGAGCCAACGGCGATCCCACATCGTTGGAATCGTTCCAAGCCCCCCACATGAAAGTATTCTCAGGCATGATGACCGCCATCGTATCATCGACCGAAGAACCGGGGAAAATCACCCTCGAAGCTACATCTAAGGGGTTGAAAAAAGCTACCCTCGTTATCGAGAGCGGCAAATAATCGATACATATAGTTCTGTAACAACGATTCGCCCCTGCGTTTTGTTTCATACAACGCAGGGGCGAATCGTTTAAGAATGGTTCGTAGTTGATGATAGGGAAACCGACCTTCATAAATTGTTTATTCCCGATACCCCCGATTCTGCAAACCACCAATTTTTCAACATTTCCCCGCTTACAGATACACTTCCTATCATACATTCGCATATAGAAGCTATGGTTTATTTATTTCCAAACCCCTCCGTCACTCCATGACACCTCACCCTATATTTTGCGTTGCAAAACACAGGGGAGGAGTTTTAAATAGTTCAATAGAGAAAAACACCCGCGTGAGGCTACGGAACATAGCAAAGGAGGAGGTTTAACACCCTTCTGCAACATTATTTTATCTAATGAGATGATTGTATTTATCCTTCTCCCTTGCCGTGCCCCGTAGCATTGCGGGGTGTTGCGTTAGTGATATAGGGGAGACACCGAAGAAACGACAGTTTCTGAGGAGAGGGGTTAAGAAGAATAACTTAGAATATAATATTAGAAAGAAATGAAGCATTCAACCTCTCCCCCTGTGTCGCACAGCGATATAGGGGGAGTGCCCATAGGGCGAGGGGGTTGAAATATACAAGAACAATCTACACTAATTATCGATGAACCTTAATCTCTACTTACCAAGAACGAAAAAAAATACCCCCGGCACAGAACGCTCTGTATCGGGGGATTTTGCAAGCCGCAAGTGCGGATTTTTTGTTGAATAATTATATGCCTTTCGGCAGCAGGCAACCTGCTTGTTTTCTAATAATCGGTCTTATCTTCGTGAGACTTCAAAACGGTTTCTCAAATAGTTCCGTTTTGTTCCAACATCAACGTTTTGGTAGGCTGGTCGCAAACCTCGGTAGGACCGAAATATTGTATAGGACCGGGATAGACATAGCACGTGTTCATAGCCCACTCGTCACGATGTGAGGCGAAATATTTGAAAGGAGCCCCATCGAGGCGAACCAATGCTTTTTGTATAACAGGTTTCATTTCTCCGTGACGGCGTTCCATATTCATCATCATAGTCACAGGCACGCCCCCGGCAATCCACTCGCTGGCCGGTTTGGTCGTGTTGCGAACCGACGACATATAACCCGTTTTACCCTCGCCTACCAACAGTGCTGCGGTATAACCGAGAGAATAACAATAGTCGGCATCGAAATTGGAAGGATCGGCACAACGGCCTTCGTAACCGAAGAAGTGGAATTGCGTAGCGAATTTACCCACGAATTTCCCTTCGGCTTTCATTTCGGCCAAACGACGTCCGACCATCTCGCCTAACAGTTTTTCGGTTTCGATAAGCGATACCTGAACATTTCCGTGGGGGTCGCGGTCGAGCGTGAGCTGACGGGCGACACCTTCGGGCAGGCTGGCATAGATAGCCGAATTTTCGGGAGAAAGGTGTTTGATGATATAATTGATTTGTTCCGATTTCTTAATCATTGCGAATTCCGAACCGTTCGCAGCCAGATAGTCGTTCAACTCGGCGATAAGGCGCTTCATGGCTGGGATAAATTCGATAAGTCCTTCGGGAATCAACACCGTTCCGAAGTTGTTACCTTTGGCGGCACGGGCAGCCACGATTTCGGCGATATAGTTTACTACATCGTCGAGAGTCATCTGCTTGGCCTCGATTTCCTCTGAAATCAAACAAATATTAGGCTGAGTCTGCAAAGCGCATTCCAAAGCGATATGCGAAGCCGAACGTCCCATCAGCTTGATAAAGTGCCAATATTTCTTAGCCGAGTTACAGTCGCGTTGTATGTTACCGATTACTTCGGAATATACTTTACAAGCCGTATCGAAACCGAAAGAAGACTCTATCATCTCGTTCTTCAAGTCTCCGTCGATAGTTTTCGGGCAACCGATTACCTGAACTCCGGCTCCGATTTGTTTATAATATTCGGCGAGCACGCAAGCGTTGGTATTGGAATCGTCACCACCGATAATAACGACAGCTTTGATACCCAACTCTTTAATAATTTCGAGACCACTGTCGAATTGATCCTTCGTTTCCAGTTTGGTACGTCCCGAACCGATAATGTCGAATCCGCCCGTATTGCGGTAGTCATCGATAATATCGGCCGTAAGTTCCATATATTTATGTTCGATCAATCCGCCGGGGCCTAAAAGGAAACCGAACAAACGACTCTCTTTATTCAGAGCTTTAAGACCGTCGAAAAGACCAGAAATTACATTATGTCCACCGGGAGCTTGACCGCCAGAAAGGATAACACCCACATTGATAGCCGGATATTCTTTCTTTGCAGCTGCTTCGAAACGGAGAACAGGCATGCCGTATGTGTTAGGAAATAACTTAGCGATAGCCTCCTGATCGGCAACCGATTGCGTGGCCTTGCCTTCGACGATGGTAACGCCGTTTTTAATAGCTTCGGGCAACTTAGGCTGATACGAAGCACGAGCGGTTTGAAGTGCACTTTTCTTCATTGTAATCTCTTTTGTTTATGTAAGTTTTATATTTCTTTCGGATTTGCAAATTTCGTATTTTTTTTTCAAAGAGCCAAATACAGAAATATTAAAATCATATCGGACAAAACGGTCGATAAACATTACCCCACGCTTCACTCCTCGTCATACCCGAAAGATTTCCCGGAAAAGAAATCTCCGGTAATCATCAGACGTGAAATATCCCACGCCTGCGTCTGCCTCGAATACAAAGGAGACCGACGGTTTCCCAAAGAACTTCCGTCCCAATAAACGGCACTCTCGACCGGAGTACGGAACAAACTATATCCCAAACCTTTCCAACCGTATTCGTTACACCCCATGACATCGAGCAATGTCGGATATACATCGATTTGCCCCGCCGTCTCTTCATAAGAAATCGTATACGGAGTATTCAATAAAACTAACGCTACCTCACGGTCGGCAAGTGTCCTATGCTCGCGCCCGTCCAACACATTTTTACCCAACTCGTCATGGTCCGAAACAATAGCGATTACCGAGCGTTCGTACAGCCCGCACGCTTTCAGCGAATCGAGAAAACTGCCCAATTGTCTGTCGAGGCTATGAAAAGCCTCCATCGTGTTGACCAACTCGCTCGACTCGGTCGGGTATCGGGAAAGAGCCGTGGGATTGGACGGAGCCTTGTTCGGAGCATGTGTCGAAATAGTCACTATCTGAGAGAAAAACGGCTCTTGTGTCCGTTTCAAAATAGAAAGACTTTCGGCAAACAGAACCGAATCGCTCAAAGTCTCGCTCGCACCGAACGATGTTTTATCATATAAAGTTTCAAAACCGTATGCCGGAGAAGTTTCCGCCTGATTCCAATCCTGTGCCCGATCGCATACGATATTCAAGGTCCGATAACCTTTATCTCTCAACGCATGCCCCAAAGCCGGATAGGTGTTTTCGCCGTACAGCACGGCGGTCGCCCCTACCTTCGCAGGTAAAAGCCCAGTATTGAATATCAAGTGGCCGTCGCTAGACCGACCGTCTTTTACTTGCGGGAGTAAATGGAGAGCCGAAAATGTGCCTTCCTCGACCAGTAGACGATTGAGCCGGGGCATAATCTCCACCCCGTTCACTGTCCGGTTCAATAACCACGAATTCATCGATTCCACGACGATAAGAATAAGATTCCTTCCCGGTTCTACGGCATATCTATTATCACCATAACGCGGCATATCGTCAAGATAAGATTCAACGGTTTTCCGTTCCTCGGCATTCAGCTCTCCACCCTGCAAAAGCGAAGAGACAAACGCATAGCACGTATAAGGTACGACACCGTTAAACACCACGTACTCACGATAATTATAAGGCGTAATGAAAGCCGTCCACGGAGACTCTTGATCGGAAGGCGCACGATGATAAATATGATGAGCTCTGACCGCATAAGAAGACAAAGCTATCGACAACGATACGAAGGCGGCAACCGCTCTGGTACGTGAAGACGGATAATGACGCTGTTTCCTGAAATAGAAAATATACCCCGCCAAAAGTAACAGAGTGGGAAAGAACACAAATATATCGCGTAACCGTATCAATCCCCTCACGCTGTTAAGCAGCACATCGTTGACGTTATTCACGAGAAGGAACGACGAATATGGCATAATATCCTCATAGACACGAGCATATAAAGTCTGGATAAGACAAAAAACGTCGAACAGAAAAAGCGGAATAAACACGACCCACCTCTTGTTCGTAAAAAAGAAAAGAGGCAACGACAATAAAAAAGCATCGCCCACAGTCGGCGCAAAAGCCGAAAGCGTATCGCCCACAGGCTTTCCCTGTGGAAGAAGGATACGCAAATCGAAAATAGTCGAATATTTCAACCCGATATGTAAATATTCGATAGGAAACATAAAGCAACAGACAGTAAGCAGATAAAACAACAGATACTGTCCCTCGCGGTTCCAAGAAAAAACTCGTGCCGAAAATTTATCCAACCACATTTGCATTCGATAACATTCGATGCAAATGTAATGAAATAAAAATTTATAGTATTATTTTATACTGAAATATCCTTTGGTAATTATTTTTTCCGAAATATCCCATGCCTCTATCTGCCGGGAGGCCAAAGAATCGCCTTCGTTACCGTAAACTGTCCCATTCCAACCGGCCGCACTTCCGACCGGAGTGCGCAAAATACTGTAACCTAAACCCTTCCATGCATAATCATTACAATTCATTACATCGAGTAAGGTAGGATAAATATCGATTTGTCCCATAACCGAAGTGTGTGTATATTTCACATCAGCGTTCGCCACGATGAACGCAGCCTCTGTATCGTTATAACCGGGTACTCCGCAAGGAGAGAGTAATTGGTTATGATCCGAGGCTATCGCAATAACTGTATTATCGTACAATCCGTTACTACGAAGCGAATCGACGAACGCTCCGATACAACGGTCGGTATAATGAATAACCTCCATATAATTTCTCACCTCCTCCGGAAACTCAGTAGCACCCGACAACTTCGTCTTCCGATACGGCTCATTATAAGGCTTGTGAGACGTCCCTGTTATCAATTGATAGAAAAACGGCGTTTTCTGCACTTTTATTTTTTCAATAGCCCGTTCCATCAGCACACTATCCGTAACACTTGTTCCACCACCCAATCTATCGATATTCTGGTCATACCCGTAAGCGACGCTTATCTCGGCCTGATTCCAATAATTATTCCCATCGACCGTCATGTTTACCGCCGTGTAATTCCGTCGCTTCAACGCTTTGGCGATAGAATAGTAATCCACATCGTCATATCGGGTAGCGACGGCTCCGCTTTTTAAGGGAAGCAATCCGGTATTGAACATGAATTGCCCGTCGCTCGACCTACCGTCCTTCACTTGTGGCAAAACATGAACTGCTGTAATCGAGTTGCTGTCGTTTACGATCCGGTTCAAACATGGTGTTATTTCTTCTCCGCAAAAGCTCTTGCCGATCACCCACGAGTTAAGCGACTCTACGATAATAAGTATCAAATTTTTGTTTTCATTAACCGAATAGATGTTATCTGCATAACGGGGATAAGCGTCGAGATAATTTTGGATTCGAATTGTTTCTTCTTCCGTCAATTCAGGTTGGGGCAAAAGCGAAGTAGCGGCATGATACAGAATATATCCGCACATTCCATTCAGATCGAAATACAATATATTATTGGGGAAAGTGACAAATCTATCGGTAAGAGAATCATACTGTTTCGATTTTATATCCCGCACCGAAAGAAAAATATGAAAACAGACAAAAACCGACAAGATAACGATCACCGGCCACCATAACCGCCTCCGCTCTTTTTGCACTTTTTTCTGTAAAACAAATTTGTAAAGAACCCCGGTCATCAAAGTAGGAACGATTGCCAGACAGTCGATCCATCGCGCCGAAGCAAAAGCACTTTCCAACAACAAAGGAGTAAGGTTTTCATACAAAAGGAAAGAAGAAAACGGTATTATATCCAAATAGTTCCGGTAATACCATACGGCCGACAAACAAAATACATCGAGCAAAATCAACGGTATAAAAACGAATCCCCGTCTTTTGACGACAAAAAAAGGAGACATCAAAACCATTGCATCGAACAGCGTCTTAACAATATGAGCCGGTATCGACGAAAGCGGATTCGTGTCTTTCACTATTTCAAAATAGAAAAGCCATATACTGGAAAATGCAGATATAAGAACCAACGCAAAAAGAATGAGTGTATAAAAGTTTTTCGAAAAAAATCGAATGACAGAACTCCCTATATCCAAACTTTTACCAATCATTGAAACTACTCTTTCATTTTAGAACAAAATATTTATCCGCTTCCCTAAACGGGTTTGCAAAAATAATTCTTTTAATGAGGCGAAACAACCTCATTTGCTCGATTTCTTTCAATCCGCTCTCGATAAAACATTTATTAAAAGACAAAACAAAATAAAATTAAATTCATAGCTTTGTTTAATATTATATGATTATCGGATAAAAAAGAGAACTACAATCATTTTTTCTCCTTCGTATCGAACAGAAAATAAACATCTCGAACATGAAAAAAAGGTATATATTGCTCGTTCCGGTAGGCGGCCTTGCCAATCGCATGAAAGCGATCGACTCGGCAATTAAACTAAGCCGAAAAACAAATAGCGAGTTACATATTATTTGGTTCAAAGACCGAGGATTAAATTGCCGTTTCGACCAATTATTCGAACCGATCGATTTACCGAATGTAAAAGTAACGGAGGCTACATGGAGCGATTACCTGCTTTACGACAGGCCCCGGCAGAAAAATATTTTCATTCCCCGTCTTTTTCAAAAGGCAACCTTCGATAACTGTATCTATGAAAAACAGGCCTTACACCTTTTTTACGAGAACTTCGATTTTTACGACTGGGCAAAGAATAGGAAAGTATATATAGCCTCTTTCGTATATTTTTATTCTCCCGAAGATGAAAATGACCGCTTCTCCGTTTTTCGTCCTCTTGCTTCCATCTTGCAAGAAATAGATACCCGTTGTTCCCTCTTCGGAACAAATACAGTGGGTGTCCACATTCGCCGGACCGACAATGCTCTATCTATCGCACAAAGTCCTACCCGTTTATTTATCGAGCGTATGAAAAAAGAAATAGAACAGAACGGCGACACGACATTTTACCTTGCCTCCGACTCCGAGGAGGACAAACGCTCGATTGTAAATCGGTTCGGAAATAGAGTGTTCACCTCTGTCCACAAAGCCGACCGTAACAGCTTGGAGGGTATGCAAGAAGCGCTGATAGAGCTATACCTCCTATCGCGTACCCGCCATGTATTGGGATCGGTACACAGCTCTTTTTCCGAAACGGCAGCTCAAATCGGCAAGATATCCTACGAATTGTTGCGCGACGTTCGCCCCGATAAATAATTCCGGCCATGCACGGGAACAAAATAGATTCGGGAAGATTTGAAACTGTCCCGAATCTATAACCTCTATCGCACGATACAGCGCATCATGGCCGCAGCTTGTTCCGGGCGGCACAATATCTCATATACAAGAGCCGCACAAGTATAACAAACGACCGGTATCAACGAAGGAAGTAACTCATAACTCTCGGCATCGCGGGCAGGATAAGCGGCATAACGAGCCGACCTCACCCGATGAGAAACGACATGCACAGGAAGCGAGTAATAATCGATACGTTTCTGGCCTTCTTCGTTCGATAAAACACATACGGGTGTCGAACAGCCTCCCCGAGTATAAAAATTGAACTGCAACTCATATTCGGGAGACGTTTTATCGATAAATTCCGTAACAGGTTGCCTCCACCCGTCCATACAAAACTCAGCCATACGCCACACATCATCGGGCAAAAGTACATATCCGCTACCGTCGGACGAACGCTGTGGCCGCAACAACGAAGCGCAATCTGTCAAAGGCAACGACGATACCGGTTCCGTTGCCCATACGGCAAGCAAGGCATCCGGCATTTTCTCCCGTATATATCGCTCTACCCCTATCCCTGCGGTCATCACGATGTCGGAATCGAAAGAATCGGTTAGCTCCTCCATGTTCGCTTTAACCCGGTCTACCAACTCATCTACACTTACTTTCATCACGCGCCTTTCTTCTGTCTCACAAAATTATTCTCGTCCACATAAATATCACCCTCCGAAAGAATATCGGTCCATTTTTTTAATGCACAATTCAACCCGTCGGCAGTAAACAAACTGCGGTAAACCGGTAATCCGGTCCCATCGAGACGAGAGATTTCGATTTGCCGAGGAGAAATCGACACCTCGCACGAACCGTTTTCAATGGGCCGAGTCATTTTTAACAAAGCCTCTCCGGCTGCATCCAACCCTATTTGAAAAACTTTATCGCCATCACCCGAATAAACGACAATCCCCTTTTGTAAAGGACTTATCACGACTTCTCCATCTCCAATGGGCACACGCAACTCCCCGGCCTGCGACAAAAAAGTTCCTGTTTCTTTATGACTGATTTCACCATTGCACAACTCCCACGAAGAAAGCTCGCTCGACACCCGAATAGTTTGCTGCCCATCGAGCAAAACCAATCCGTTGGGCTTCAATTTTATCTCGTCGGCTATGGCACAAAAACGAGAAAGTTCTTCCCAATCATTCGAAGATGCCGGCGAAGCTGTCGTGCTACCTACCGAAAACTTCACCTGATAGTACTTACCCATAAAATAAACCACATCGGCGACTCCACCGGTACATCGATAAGTGAAAGATGGATTCCACGTCCCTCGGTAGAGATAAACAGGACGCACGGCATCGTCGAACGTCAATGGAGTCACATAATTCCGCCATGCAGTTCCGTCCCACACAAGGGTGATAATTGCCGACGAATCTGTCGTCACGGTCATTGCCGCCGATCCTTTCAAGGCAGGGAAAACATAAGCCCCTTTACCTCCGGCCACATAGATGAAACAAGCCTGCACACCGCTTTCGACTGCCGGGCTGAAAGTCGCCGGTTCGGTGATAATACCCATGAACGGAGAAGGAGCCGCATGATTCGTATCGTACCACGAACGACCGGTAGAATCCCATATCCAAATGGATTGAGTTTCTCCATTGATAAAAAACTCTCCCGGCAAACCGCCCTCGGGATATGCCGAGAGAAGAGATGCCAACCCATAATAAAATCCCAAGCACCCGTTTTGTCCTCGCAAATGATTGTGTATAGTCGTTCTCATCGCTTGTTCCTCTTTTTTAATTGTGAAAAAATCAAATTCAACCGTTCGGCCGCTTGCTCGATAAGAGCAGGAGAGGAGACTTCCTCGTCAGAAAGCCCGTACGGCTCTCTTCTCAAATAATCCCTTGCGTCCTGCCAAGAGCGAACCTCCGGTACTAACGTATAAATTTTCTCTTCCGATGCCGGCTGTGCGACGTCCGACAATTTGAATCGTCTCCCATACCCCCGACTATTTTCCATAGCCCGCTGCAACTGTTCGTCGGCCGTAGAAAAAATTCCGTTTACACCGTCACTGGCAAGAAATTGTACCCGACGAGGTACACCGTTCACATCGACCGAGGTAGATAGGTTTCCCAACCGGGTCTGATAAATCTTCATCATATCATTATATTTAATTTAAAAACTATATAGCCCCTCGCCGAAACAACCATATCTCTCTCGCAAGAACGGCTGTATAAAAATTTCTCCCGTGCCATGTAACACAACAGTTTCAAACAACCATATAAGAGAGTGACACGAAAAAACACAGTTTCGAGGAGAGGCCGAATTTTAGAAAAAGGGGAGCCGGGTAAGATGTCCCGGTCGCCCCTCAGTCCCCTTGAATCATATCACTTATTCTTCATCGGGTATGACCGGCTCGATACGCATGTGAGCAGCCGGATAGCGCAATGTCAAACAACTGGCCTCGGTCAGTACCAACGCATCGGTATTGCGTACCCCCGATTTTTTCAAATCGAGTTCCTGCGAGTCGAACGGGACATGAGACCATTTCTGGATAAATTCCGGGTCGAAAATAAATCCGTAGTCGCTCATGCCGCAATCGTCGAATACCTCCGAATAAAGCACATACAGCTTCCCGAACTTCGATTTGATTTCCGAGAAGTCGATGCCCCACTGAACCTTATCTTCGCGGGCCATCACCACTTTGGTCATCTCTATCTTATTGATACGGCCGATAAACGAAGAACCGCCAATCAACACCTTCCGTTTATTCCCTCCGTTCCCGGTAAAAGCCTGTCGCATCATATCGATCAAATCGTTCTGTGTCATCTCCACAGTAGGATTGTAGGTATAATGATTTCCGGCCTGCCACCAGATACCGCCCGTCAGCATCACATTCTCCTTTTTACGAGGGTCGAAAATCATGTTCTTCACACCGAACATAAAACTCTTTTCCATACCCAATCGCATATCGTAAATAGCAGCTTCCTCAGCATCCGAGAAATCCCATTCGACCTCTTTATTCGCTATTTTTTGGAAAGTCGATTGCTCGATCTGCATTTTGAATATCTGGCAAAAATTCTGACTCTTGATAGGTAAAGCGGCGAATTGTGCCGTCTGCACATCGAGTTCCGTTGCCGCACGCCCCATACGGATAAGCGGCGTATTCACGGGAATAGACGGCACGCAGTTGGTCACCGAACCTATTTTGGAACCATTGATGGGATAGACGGTCAATGCCCCCGTATCCTCGTCTTTTGCGGCGATATAAAGTACCAAGTCGGCATTCGACATCTCCCCGTCGGGATCATACCCTTTTACACCTTGAACCAACAAAGTTTCCGACACCTCGAATATGCTGTTGTCCACGGCATTGATAGTCGCCTTTTTATGCGAGTCGTTAACGGTCGATGCTCCGGGAGCCACATACGAGGCCTTCATATATGACTTGGTAGGTTTCACATCGACCGAATAATAATCGACAATCATCGACGAAGCCTTCCGTGAACCGTTCCACCGTGATAACTGATCGATAGGCGTGGACATCGGTCGTATTTTCACGATACGTTTATCCACTTCGCTACGCAACAGAGAGGGACTCCCTTCACGAACAATATCGGTCGTCAACGGTTCGTTGGATACGATTTTTCCGCCCGACATACCCGGCACGATCGCCGCCAATGCCAACCCGGCATCGAACAGTCCGTCCCAAACTTGCCAACACAGTACCAACAATACGAAACCGGTCAACCAAAGAAGCGGCTTTTTCCATTTCAATAAAAAATTTTTCATCTCTCTTTTCATTTTAGAATACAATAAAAACATAAGAATTAGAATAATTTAGAAGCTGTTTCAATCCCCTTTTCAAAAATCTACAAGTCCCACACGCTACGGCGGCGACGGTTTCCGAACACAGGCGAAAGACCGGAATCGGGCTCGAAACTGCCGCCGTTTCGTAAAGGAGGTAACGAATCGCCGTTACGTTCCCGTTTCTCGAAAACGATACGCTCGTTACGTCCACGCACCTCGGCTTCCCGCTCGGCACAAGACAAGTCACGATCGTAATACAACCCCTTGAAAAGTAACCCGAGAACTTCGTCGTTCAATTCTCCCATAAACACATGGTTGCACAAATGATACACCCGATCGAGAAAACCCTCGAACTCCTCGTCGCTCATTCCTTTCTCCGACTTGAAACGCTCCATACAACGAGTGCTGTTTTTCAAGTTCTCCCGCATTTGGTTTTCCAATTCGCTGAATCGTGCCATGCGTGATAGGTACTCGTCGTTCGCCTTACGAACCTCTTCCATGCGACCCTCGTCCTCGGCACAATCGAGCATATCTTTCCCGAAGTAACGCACACAAGCGATAAGAGCATCCTCCCCGCCGATAACGTCCGAGATAAACGCTCCCATTTTCGGGTTCGACATAAACAATTTGCACAACTTGCTCTGGTCGTCGGCAAGACGCTCATACCGTTCGTTCCGATACGAGTCGTATTCCTCCAAAGCATCGAACAAATCGTCGTCGCTATCGACCCTCCGGGCAGGATATCGATGTAAGATTCGTTCCACGAGCAAATCGCGTGATTTTCGCAGATTGCGATTTTCTTTTTGATAATTCTTTTCCATAAATTCAATGATTAGTTTAGCCATATATGGTACGGCAAAGTAAACCCCGGTCGAGGCCGTTTTTATGGCAGCTTCATACATTATACCTCTTTCTCGAAAGATTTCACGACAAAAGATGAATTACCGAAAAAATTCTTTATTTTTGTCCTGCGAGCGAAAAGAAGAGCCGGCTAGGCATAAAAAACAAACGAATTTGTTTTATTCTGCACCCGCCTTTCATTATTTTTGCAACACGATCGTCGGAGCCTGCCTACACCTCGTTCGGTCTCCCCATCGTCAGACAAAACATACTAAATAACATATAACTATGGCTATCACACCGTTTAAGTATCAACCCATGTTCCCGCTCGGCGAAGACACGACCGAGTATTATTTGCTCACGAAAGATTATGTATCTGTAAGCGAGTTCGAAGGGAAACCCATCTTGAAAATCGAAAAGGAAGGTCTTACCGCTATGGCGAACGCCGCCTTCCGCGATGTATCGTTTATGCTTCGCCGTTCGCACAACGAACAGGTAGCTAAGATTTTGAGCGATCCCGAAGCCAGCGAAAACGATAAATACGTAGCGCTCACCTTCCTCCGCAATGCCGAAGTGGCCGCCAAAGGAGTACTTCCTTTCTGTCAAGACACCGGTACGGCAATCATTCACGGAGAGAAAGGCCAGCAAGTCTGGACGGGATATTGCGATGAAGAAGCTCTCTCCCTCGGCGTTTACAAAACCTATACCGAGGAAAACTTGCGCTACTCCCAAAACGCGCCCCTTACCATGTACGACGAAGTAAATACCAAATGTAATCTTCCCGCACAAATCGACTTGGAAGCTACCGAAGGTATGGAGTATAAATTCCTCTGCGTCACCAAAGGCGGTGGATCGGCGAATAAGACATACCTCTACCAAGAAACGAAAGCCATTCTCAACCCCGGGACACTCGTTCCTTTCTTGGTGGAAAAAATGAAAACATTGGGTACGGCGAGGGGGGGAAAAAAAGAAAAACATGGGGTACGGCAGCCTGTCCGCCCTATCACATTGCATTCGTCATCGGCGGGACTTCGGCCGAGAAAAACTTGCTCACCGTGAAACTGGCATCCACCCACTACTACGATAGTCTGCCCACGACCGGAAACGAATTCGGACGAGCATTCCGTGACATCGAGTTGGAAAAACAAGTCTTGGAAGAAGCGTACCGTATCGGACTCGGCGCACAATTCGGCGGTAAATATCTGGCACACGACGTACGCATTATCCGTCTGCCCCGCCACGGAGCCTCCTGCCCGGTAGGATTGGGAGTGAGCTGCTCGGCCGACCGAAACATCAAATGTAAAATCAACAAGGACGGTATTTGGATCGAGAAACTCGACAGTCACCCCGGCGAGCTCATTCCCGAAGAACTCCGCCAAGCCGGTGAAGGCATCGACCCGAAAATAAACCTCAACCAACCTATGAGCGAAATTCTCAAAGAGTTGGATAAATACCCCGTTGCCACACGTCTGTCGCTCAACGGAACGATTATCGTCGGTCGGGACATTGCGCACGCCAAACTCAAAGAACGGCTCGACCGAGGCGAAGACTTGCCGCAATATATCAAAGATCACCCCATCTACTATGCAGGTCCGGCAAAAACGCCGAAAGGCATGGCCTGCGGGTCGATGGGTCCCACGACAGCCGGTCGAATGGATCCCTACGTAGACCTCTTCCAAAGTCACGGAGGTTCTATGATTATGTTGGCAAAAGGGAACCGCAGCCAAGCTGTCACCGACGCCTGCAAGAAACACGGAGGATTCTACCTCGGCAGTATCGGAGGTCCGGCCGCTATCCTCGCTCAAAACAATATCAAGAGTATCGAATGCCTCGAATATCCCGAACTCGGCATGGAAGCCATCTGGAAAATCGAAGTGGAAGATTTTCCCGCATTCATTCTCGTCGACAACAAAGGCAACGATTTCTTCAAACAAATCAAGCCTACATGCCCGGCCAAGAAATAATTGGACAAACTATCTATCCGTAAAGAAAGAGCTGCCGATTGGCAGCTCTTTCTTTATAAACACCCCTCAATGAGACACAGAAGGAAAGGTCGAGAAGTATTCCAACTTCTCCTCTGTTCCGATTTATGCACGACACCCCGTAATACTACGGGGAAACGGCTGATGAAGAGGGGAATACCCTATTTTATTACTAAAACTATCCTTATGCAATGATGAGAAAGTCTACATTTAGAACGCGAGAGATGTGCATATCGCCATTGAAGCGAAACTTTAAACCTCCTTTCCCTCCATGTCCCCGTAGCTTTATAGAGTATTTCTGTTTCACAATCGGAAACATTTAAAACTCCTCCCCTGTGTTTTGTAACGCAAAATATAGGGGAGGTGGCAC
>OBWY01000910.1_pt1 | contig 20069 bp, 25 predicted proteins | sample 1538081 | NCBI WGS metagenome assembly OBWY01 (sample SAMEA2580089, study PRJEB22360) | human gut metagenome | biome: human gut; feature: human-associated habitat; material: faeces | place: Denmark | collected 2008/2010
AGGGATGGCGTGGTGTTTTTTGGAGACGTTCCTTGCCTGCCAGTAGCCTTTCCGGAAGGCTTCTCCATTCACCTGTCGTATGTGGACTTGTCCGTTGCTGGCTGCTCCGGAACCCGTTACGATATAGATTGCTGCATCCGAATCCCATCCAACATCGAACCGCAAACTTTCTGGCTTTCTCCAGATCTGATTCCTTCGGGTCGTATTCACACGCCCGATAATATTCCTCTCTGCTGTATGGCGTCATCTCCAGCTGGGCAGCCAGCTTCTCCCAATTCTCCCGGATTACCTGGAAATAATTCACTACATTGCCATCTAGATCATTCAATGTTTCGATTCTGGCCGGAAATTTAGAGAAAAATACCGCTCCGCTGCCGAAGTATGGTTCCAGGTATACTTCGTGTTCTGGTATGTATTCGCAAATCCAATTTGCTATGCGGTTTTTGGCTCCTGGATATTTCAGCACACATTTCATTTTGTCACCTCGAATCTCATTTTCATTTGCGCCGGGTACAAATCCACCTCCGGTCGTCGTAATCCTGTCCACCGCTTACCACCAGCTTCTCCGATGCACCTCCACCCGGCAGCCCGCAGGCTGCCTCCCGTCTCCGTGTCCAGTATGTATGTCACCAGCCGTTTATAACCCATGTTCCGGGCAGCGCGCCAGGCGGCCGCATACAAAAAGCTACAGGCATTATGTGTACCGTCTGTAATCTCCCCATTGACAGCGGCGGGCCCACAAAAATTATTTCCTACAACCCGCATGATGAATCTTATGGTGACGATGGTAACGAGCCACAAATGCGTTTGCTTCTTTCAGGCTTACCGGTACCAATTCCAACATGTTCTCACCTTCCTACTGCGCTAAATAATCACTGCTTTCATTTGTACAGCTACATACAAGTTCAATTAATTTCATTCGTTTCTCCTTCATAAAATTGTCAATTTTCTTCATCCAATTTTCTTCCACACATAGGACAAAATAATATAATTTCTGATGTATTTTCAGATTCATCATCCGCATACTTTAAATAATGCTTTCCGTTATGCTTTGATTTTACGATATTAAACTCTCCGTCGTATTCTCCGGTTAAATCTCTGCCCCATAAAAAACCACTCCCTGCATAAGTTCCGGTTTCGTTTAAATCACAGTAACCACACGTCTCCTTCATTCAAACTATTCTCCTTTCTCCCGGTTCTCCGTAAAATCCTCATCTACTATATTAGTCAACCATAAGCAACATGTAATCAGCCCTACTCCATTCTAATGAATTTATAAAGTCCATAAATTTTTTACAGTTAAATGGCTCTTTTGCATGATATTTGTTATACCCGGCATCAGTCCAGCGCTTAAATACATTGTGAAGAGCATTGGCTCTTGCTTTTACGTAATCGCAGTCGTTTTCATGCGCCTTATGATACATAAGAGGAAATAAGTGGCAAGTGATATGAGTATTATATCCAAACACTCCTATTCTATCTTCATAAGTACCTCCTTTTAACAAAATGCTAAACATATCTCTGTCAGTATTATCAGATATAAATAACAAAAATCCTAATTCACTTTCTAGTAAAGTTTTTACTGTTATGTCTAAATCTAATTCTGATGCTTTGTACATAATTCCTCCTCTCTCCTAAATGTCAATTTTGCTTACTAAGCAGTTCTGGATTCTCCCACACATTACCGACAACAACAGCATAGTCCTCCAGGCATCCTATTGGCATTTCCGGTAATCCTACCCCTGCCGCATAAAATCCAACACTATCCATGTTGCATCTGTCAGCAGGACAGTACGCATCATATAAGCCATACTTTATTTCCATTCGTATTCCGCCAGGATTTTCAATCACATCGCCTTCATAAACTTCTTTCCCTGCCATGTCGTGTTTTCCGGTATAACGCATCAGTACACAGGTCCCGGATAAATTTTCATCAAGTAATGCATTTTCATCTATTGTCTTTCCATTAATGTTTTTTCTGTATCCAACATTCATATACTGCACTTCACTTAATTTCAGATAGGCGACTTTACACATAACCCTATCCGATTTATCCCATGCTCTAAACTTCATATTCTATTCCTCCTCTAAATAAGTCGCGTATTTTTTAAATATGACAGCGCCGTCTTCTGTGAAAATCTCCATAGGCGTTCCTTCTGTTATGCCTTGCTCTGTTCTCACATTTTTAGGAATTACAATTCTTCCCAAATCGTCCACACGTCTTACTATTCCTGTTGCTTTCATGACTTTTTCCTCCTTTAAATCATCATTTAATCAAGTAATATCCGAAGGTATCTTATTACCAGCTGAAGTCGTATACATTATAGAATGACCACGGATTAACCGTAACCCCCTTCAGGTTCTTGTTTGTTGCAATATTTTTTGTTCCGCTTAAGGTTGGAATCATTGGAAGATCCTTGCTTAACTTGATCAGAAGCTGTTCATTTTGTAGATATTTCCATAATGTGATAATGTCTCGCATTCCAGCCAGATAAAATTCTTTATAATAGTCTTCATTAGTCATAAAACAGTCTCTCAAATGATCATCTAGCCACTGTTGATCGGCCTCTGAAAGGGAAGACATTATTTTATTCATTCGTTCATCATAGTTGGTATCGATATTTATCTCCTGAAAAATTTCATCGATACGTGCCACACAAAATTCTTCAACCCACTTTTCTACTTCCATGCTATTCCTCCTTTTTTTGAACCTTTATCCAATTTGGTAAAAAGTAATTCTTTTATCTAAGTAACTATGACCGATACAATAACCCACATTTTGTTTCTTGTTTATCCAGAGTATAAAAAGATGTTCTCCTGTAATAGCAATATCTCTAACTTCATAAGCCTCTGTAGCACAATGCTGCATTAGTAACCACTCCTCTATATTTACTCCAGGCTTAATTATTCGCATATTTTTAGGCTTGTCTGAGTTCATTTTTATTTCTCCTCTAAAAAATGATTGCAAAATTATCTTTTTTTTACTATAATTAATTTCAAAAGGTGGCGCACAACCTAGTTTTATGTATAGGGTGTTAGACCTCTTCGGTAAACCGGAGGCTTATTATTTTTAGTTTTAGTTTTTAGTTTTAGTTTTTAGTTTTAGTTTCCGTTTTATTTTTAGTTAATTTTGCAAATAATAAAGAGCTCCTGGCAGGGAGCTCTTTATTATTTCTATATTCTTCCTTCTTCTAAATTTCCTTTACTACCATTTCAAGTGTTTCGACATCCCACTGAATCGGATAATACCCCATAGAATCAGCCATCTCAACCACCTGATTATTATAATCTCCATAAGGCGGACGAAAGAGTGTCATATCTTTTCCTGTTAGTTTTTTCACCTTATCGTGTACCTTTTGCAGTTCCATTTGAATCACTGCTTTGTCAAGCCGGCTCATATTTTTATGATTTTCGCTGTGATTTCCCAGTTCATGTCCCTGTCCGGCTATGTACTTAACATCCTCCGGAAATTTTTCAACCCAGCCGCCGGTCATAAAAAATGTAACCTTGACATTATGGGCGTCCAGGATTTCCATCAGCCGGTGTGTGTCCTCATTCCCCCATGCAGCGTCAAAAGTCAGTGCAACTTTGGGGGCATCCGTCTTCACGCAGTAAATAGGAAGCTTTCTTTCCTTAATTTGGTAATTTCTTCCTGTGGTCTTTATACTCTTAAACACACTTTCCGAAGAAACACTCGATGTTTCCTGCTTGTGCAGAGACTTTTCATACAAGGATGTAATACATCCGATAGACAAAAGGAGGAGCAGCATCCAGAAAAATGCATTTTCTGCCACCGGCAGACGAGGTCCTGGATGCTGTCCTGACATATCACTGCTTTTCTTTGAAAAAAGTTTCATAAGCCACCTCAACTGTATGATTATTTGCAGGAATCTTTATGCCGTTGCAAGGCACTCGGGCATTACAGGGCAGGATTTCAGCATTTCAACGTTAATAACAGTATATGTGAGTATCCGCTCAGCCATGATGTATTTCGTGAGGTGTTTTTCGCAAAACTCCCGAAAATCATTACATGCCTATTGACATTTTCACACCTTAGTGATACAGTAGCAATATGATAATATCGTTTTTAAAATTATAATATCGTTTTTAATAACAAGTATTTCTTAACAAATTTCGTTATTAATATGAAAGGGGTTTTTATTATGCAGAATAAGCCAATTATTTATCAGCCCGGCGTAGTGCCGCAGGAAATTTACAGTGGAGTTCCATCTTTTATGGGCCTGCCGGTAGCTAAGACGGCCGAAGATGTGAAAAATTTTGATTTTGCCGTTATGGGCGTACCGTGGGAAGGCGGATGTACCTATGGCGGATTCTCATCCTGTGTTGTGGCGCCGAAAACGTTCCGCGGCGTATCGACAAGATATACAGGTTACCTTCCTGACTATGATATTGATACATTTGACTATATGACTGCCTGCGATTACGGCGATACAGTTGTACAGAACGGCAATTATGATTTAACCTTCGCAAATATGCGCGAAAAATTCGGTGAAATCATTGATGCCGGCGCCATTCCGATTACATTTGGCGGTGATCACTCCATCTCCTACCCAATGATCAGTGAGATGGCAAAACGCCATAAAAAAAGGGTGGGTGTAATTCATTTTGACGCTCATCTGGACACGATGCCGTCCTTTGGCGATGATCTCTATTCCAGATGTTCTCCGTTCAACCGTCTGTATCAGGATGAAAACTTTGATTCTACCAAGATCGTACATATCGGAATCAGAGGACCGAGAAATCATCCGCAGGAAAGAAGAGAAGCAGAAAAATACGGAGCTACTGTCATTCCGGCTATGGAAATCAAGAAGAACGGATACGAAGCTACTATTAAAAAAGCATTAGAAATTGCATCGAAAGATACAGACATGATTTATGTAACCATCTGTTCCGATGTCCTCGATGCCTCCGCCAACCCTCAGGGACCGGTCGATCCGTGCGGACTCACCTCTTTCGAGCTGGCTATGATGGTAAACGAATGCGGCAGAGCCGGAGCTAATGCCTTTGATTTTGTTGAAATTTATCCTGAAACCTGCGGAACCCAGATGTCGGCTCACACAGGTGTTTGGATGGCGCTCTACTTTATGAATGGGCTGGCTGCAAGAAAAGCAGAGAAAGTACAGAAATAAGCAGCCGCCACTCCGCAAAAAATAAGGAGAAAATTCCGCCGTATCCTGGAATTTTCTCCTTATTTTTTATGGTAATGGAATTTGCATGGATAATTCCATCCGCATCCTGCATTATTTTAGCAACAGGTTTTCCGATACAAATTCTGCGCATTTTCTCATAGGAACCACAACATCCTGAATGATTGGCATGACAATCGAACTGGAAGCCACTATACTGACCGTACCGTAAAGTCCGCCCGTCTTCTTCATAATCGGTATGGCGATACTGCTGATTCCCAGCCCTATCTCTTCGAATTCTGTGGAATAACCCCACTTTTCTATCTTGTCCAGCTCTTTTTGCAGATCTTCCTTGGTCACAAGCGTATTTTTCGTATACATCCGCTGATCCAGTGTCTTGAAATAATGCTCCCTCTGACGTTCTCCCATATAGTAAAGCAAAAGTTTCCCTGATGCAGTCGCATTCAATGCAAACGTAGTATTCAACCGCGTAAGAAGTATATAATGGGCATTTTCCGGATTAATATTTTCAATCGTAAAAATATTGTAGTTGGAAACCACCTGAAGCCTCGCCGATACCTGAAATGTATTGGAAAGCTCCTCCAGATAAGGCCTTGCCATTTTCTTCACTCTCTCCATATCATTGGCGCTGACCAAATCTGCTTTTGGGATAAAAACAGGACCTAATGAATAGATGTTCGTCTCACTGTCATGTTCCAGGTAGCCATTTGCCACCAGGGTATTTACAATTCCTCTTGTTGTATTAATATTTAATGAAAGCATCTCGCTGATTTTTGGTAAAGTCAGTTTTGGCGACTGTTCGCTGAAACAGTTGATAATATCAAAAGCTCTTTGAATCGACTGAATCAGACGCACTTCTTTTTCCATAATAAAGGCTCCTCTTCTCTTAAAATCAAGATGGTTTTATTTTACAACATTTTAGAAAAATATGCAATGAATCCCTTCCTTAGTTTTCTATTTCCCGCATCAGTCCAGAAGTATAAACGGTTACGGTCTCCCCTTATTCCATCGGCATTTTTCTCGGATATATTTGCATTTTTCTCCGCCTCTCCGGCATTTTTACAGGTTTTTCTGATAAATTACAATAAAATTTATACTAATATGATAATTTTTCTTGACACTGCAATAACGGTCAGTTATAATGACATTGTAGTTATTAAAACGATATTATCATTTACTGTCAAGGTAACAAATTAACTAAGGAAGGTTGAGTGTGATACATATGGAAGAATTATTGGAGCGTCTCCTGGAAGAATGCCGTTCCTATACCCGGCTTGGAAAACTGGCCGACTACATTCCCGAACTGTCAAAAGCAGATATTAATGATTTTGGCGTCTATCTTGTGAACAGCGACGGAAAAGAATTCTATGCCGGCGACTTCGACAAAAAGTTCACCATTCAGAGCATTATCAAACCTCTCCTGCTTCTAATGGCACTCATGGATAACACAACGGAGTATGTCAGACAATACATAGGTGTGGAAGCAACCGGGAAACCCTTTAATGCCATTGATTATTCAGAACAGCTGATTCTGAAAGAGCATATTAATCCTATGGTTAATATTGGAGCCATTGAGATGTGCTCGATGATTCACGGCGAGACATATGAGGAGCGTTTTGACCGCCTTCTGGCCTTTACAAGAAAACTGGCCGGAAATCCGGAAATCGATGTGGATGAGGCCGTATATCTTTCAGAAAAGAGAACCGGCAATAAAAACCGGGCGCTGGCTTATCTGCTGAAAAGTTCAGGCATTATTGACGACGATGTTGAAGAAATCCTTGATATCTATTTTCGCGCATGTTCTATCCGCGTAACCTGCAAGGATCTGGCCAATATCGGTTTTGTACTGGCAAACCACGGACGGGGGAAAAAGACCGGGGAAGTTCTTTTTTCAGGACGCCATGCGCGCTTTGTCAATGCAATTCTCACCACCTGCGGTATGTATGACGGCTCCGGCGATTTTGCAATCAAAGTAGGCCTACCTGCCAAAAGCGGTGTAGGCGGCGGCATTATGGCCGTATCTCCCACTCGAATGGGAATTGGTATCTATTCACCCGGCCTTGATAAAAAGGGGAACAGTCTGGCCGGTATCCAGATGCTGGAGCAGCTAAGTGAAACCTTATACCTCAGCATGTTTTAGTTCTTTACTATACTAATTCGATAAACCGTCTTAATTGGAAATGGAGGCAATGCATGGAAAAAAATAAAACCTATACTCTTAAAGATAAGTGTAAAGCTCTCGGCCCGGGAATCCTTGTTGTAGGATCCTTTATCGGCCCAGGTACCATTACAAGCGCCACGAGAGCCGGAGCCACTTATGGGTATGCACTTCTCTGGACTGTAATTTTCTCTGTTATCGCAGTAATTGTTATGCAGGAAATGGCTGCCCGTCTGGGAATCGTTACCCAGAACGGACTTGCAGAAGAACTGGTGAAAGAACTCTCCGACCGCCCTCCGCTTAAATGGGCCATGATTATTCTCGTAGCTTCAGCTATCGTGCTGGGCGGTGTTGCATATATGGGCGGCGACCTGACGGGTACCGCTATCGGCATCTCTTCCCTCACCGGAATTCCTTCCAACATCGTAGCTCCAATCTGGGGTATCGGTGTCCTGATCCTCATTAATATAGGCGATGCCGTAAAGACTCTTGAAAAGCTCTTAAGCGTCTGTGTCAGTGTTATGGCTATCGTATTCGTTGTCACCATGATTATTGTAAAACCGGATCTCGGAGAACTACTGATGGGCGCGGTTCCGAACGTTCCGCAAAATGCAATTATGACCTGCGTTGCCATGATTGGCACTACCGTTGTTCCGTATAACATGTTTATCCATGCTACCAGCGCCCGGAAAACATGGCATAACCCGGAGGAACTGCCGCTGGCCCGTTTCGACGTTACCATATCCATGATCATCGGCGGTATCATTACAGGTGCCGTTATGATTACAGCAGGCACAGTTATGCGCGGTATGACCGTTTCATCTGCCGCAGATATGGCTGTTCAGCTGGAACCGCTCTTAGGCAGCTTTTCCAAGCCATTTCTCAGTATCGGCTTGATCTCCGCAGGCGTTTCCTCGGCAGTTGTCACACCTCTCGGTGTTTCCTACGTACTTGCCGGACTGTTTAAATGGAAAATGGATAAAACAGACAAACGCTTCTTTGCCACAAATATAATCGTAGTCGTAATTGGAATTATTGTATCTGCAACAGGTTACAATCCGATTTCAATTATCATGATGGCGCAGGCCGTTAACGGAATCTTCCTTCCGATTATCGTTATCGCACTCGTATTCATCACAAGCCGCACCCGTGTTCTGGGTCAGTATAAAAACTCTCTGCTCCGCAATCTTCTGGGAGGATGCGTGGCAATTATCTCTCTGGTAATCGGTATCAGCAGCGTGATGTCTCTGTTTTAATTAAAATAAATATTATAGCATATCCGATTATCTGCATGATGATAAAATCAGCAAGGGAGATGGGCATAAATAATGCGTATCTCCCTTGTCATTTATATATATATTAAATGAAATGATGTTGGGGTCAAAAGGTCTTTTGACCCCTTTGATACCGGATTGCTCCGCACTGCGTGCTCTCACAATCCTCAAAAACATTCGCAATCCGCTCATTTTTCTGCGGAAAATGGCTTCTTATCTGTCATCCTCCCCGGTCCTGCCGGCCTTTTTTACCAGCCAAAACAGTATCAGCGCAGCGGCGGCTGTTGCAAAAATTCCCACAGATACCTGTAATCCTCTTTTGATAATTTTCAGGAATTCAGTCCATTTGTCCAAAGCTCCCGGTTCAGTCTCCCCGTCAGGTATGTCCCCGTCCTCAGGGACAGCCCCCTCCTCCTTTTCTTCCCCTCCGTCGGCAGCCTCCCCGTACACCATTCTCATTCGGTATCTCTTAAAATCAGGCATCTTTACCGCCGCACTATAAAGGGCCGTGCAATCCCATACCTTCTGCCGCCCCAATATCAGAACGTCACGGCATATAACGCCTCCCTCGTCCTCATAAGGCTCCCCGTTCCATAGAAATTCTTCAATCCTGTAATCCTCCGGCTCCATTCCCGCCGCCTTAAGAAATTCCCCCTGAAAGGAGGACAGCTCCGGCGTGTCCGTCTGGCGCGGAATACGTATATCCCCAAACAGATAGTAATCTGCCCCGTAATCATGGAAGGTGGCGGTGAAGGAAATTCCGTCCTGCCATCTCTCATTGCTGTATTGAACCTGCTCAAGAGATAACTCTGCTTCAAATTCCTTCCCGCTCTCCTCATCCTTCACAGTCATAACCGCCGTATCCGGCACAGTATCGAGCCGGCTGATTCCCGGGTAGTCCGCCCGGCCCGACAGCTTTCTTGTGTCCCCAACAACTGGGACTGTTAGCAGCTCCTGCTTCTTCAGCCTGTATATCCGGCCGGATTCACTCTTAATAAACTCTTCCGGCTGCGGAATCTCTCCCGGCGTATCAAACAGATCTGAAAATCTCTGTATTTCTTCCTGAGCCATAACCCGGCACACATCCTTCCGGCATAAAAAAACTGCCAGAAAGCATAATATTCCGATGCACAGGCCTCCTGCTTTTATCCCCTTTTTCACAGCGCACCTCCCCGGCGGCTCTCCGCTTGTTCCTGATTCCGTACCATCTCCGGTACCTGCCAAGCCTCAAGCGTTCTTTTGTATCCGGCGCTTCCTGCACCGGACGTTCCATATTAATATTAATCAATTCAAGCAGCAGTTCTTGCTCTCCTGCCAGATGATCCTGCTGCCAGGGATACTCTTTCTCCGATGTTTCCTGCCAGCAAAACGTAATTTCACTGTATGCCTGTTCAAGCATTCCGTATTTCGTTATAATGTCCCTCCTCTCTGCCGCATTGTTTATGTCAGTTGTTTCAATCATAAAATTACTCATTGGTATTTGTTTCAGAAGTACTTCAGAATTTTTGAAATATAGATATTAGTAAGATGAATCTGATTTTTGCCGCAAAATGCCTGCTTTTCTTATATATGCGCAAAAACAGAAAAAAGTTATAAATATACAATAAACGATTCTAAAATTATCACTGGCTGTGGAAGTTCCTGCGATTCGCATTCTGGAATTCAGAATAGATTCCTTATCCGGAGCATGATTTTAAGATAGTTATATCATTATACACCCTGACTTAACGAAATGCAAGTAAAAAAAGAATATAATTGCTATTTTTCTTTCCCTAAGATATAATAGTGCCAGAAAAACATTGTAAATAAAGGAGGCTGAAGATGGATTTCACCTATAACTCAAACCAAATAGCTTTACTCGGAGAAGACGATAAACTGCTCGCCGAGGTAACCTTCCCGGAGATTGACAAGGATACGGTAAATATCGACCACACCTTTGTAGACCCGTCCCTCAGGGGGCAGAATCTGGCAGACAAGCTGATGAACGCGGTCGCAGAGCAATTATGTGCAGAGGATAAAAAGGCGGTTCTGACATGCTCTTATGCGGTAAAGTGGTTCGATAAGCATCCTGAATACAAAGGCGTAATTAAATAATACGGCATACGGTGCCCGGCATGGGCGCCGTACGATAAGAATGATTGCGCAAAGCATTTTATCCGACTGCTGCCAAACGCAAAATGAACAGCTGGAAATGCGTCAGCATCTTTCCAACTGTTCATCCTGTTTCTTCTGATTTTCCTACTTAAATACCACCGGCTCTTCCATAAACGGCATCTTCACCACAATAAACGGATATGAGCATTCCGAACCCGTCTGCTCCTGCTTCTCAGGCCCTTTGAGCTCTGTTCGGATCGTGATGGAATTCTCTGTCAGGTAGAGTTCCGGAACAGCTATACTGTAGCCTCCCGTTTTCTGTTCTCCATACCCGGCTGCTATGTACAAATCTTCTCCTCCCGAGTAAGTCAGCCTGAACGGTTCTTTTTTCTTCTGTTCGATTATTTCCTGAAGTTCCTGCGGTACCTCATTTTGCCCCACGACCGTAAATTCCAGATCCCGGACCTTCGCCTCCTCCTTCTCACCGCCGCATCCGGCCATCAGAACGGCTGACAGAAAGAGCGCTGCGGCTAAAATGACTCCATGCCGCTTACCACTCAGAATTTTTCCCATAAAAAAAGCTCCCTGTTCTTTTTGATTATTATCATTCTATTAGGAAGTCTTTCTTTTTATTACCTTTTCGCCGCCTTACCTTTTTACCGTATTTCTTCCCGCAACCCCGCGAACAGTTCACCGTCATCAATCAGGAAAGGCTGCGTCCTCCTGTGAGAACGCAGCCTTTCCTGATTACGGATGCCTGTTTCCGGATAACTGCCTCCGGATATGATACTGCCATTATTATTTTCTGCTGCATGCCTGAAGCTGATGCTGATATTTTTCTTTGGTAGCCATACCGCCTCTGATATGGCGCTCAGCCTTATTGATATCCAGAACCACTCTGGCCTGCGCCGCCAGAGACGGGTTGATATTCTCCAGGCGATCGGTCACATCTTTATGTACCGTTGATTTTGAAATTCCAAATTTCCTTGCCGTCTGCCGCACTGTCGCATTGTAATCAATAATGTAATTCGCTATAGCTACCGCCCGCTCTTCAATATATTCTTTCAAAAGGTTGCCCCCTGAAATCATTGTTTTTACAATGTATGCAGCGGACAAATAAAACATACCTTGATCCAGGTTAAAAAAAACGGATGATTTTTCACACACAAAAGCGGGACCCCTGTGAGTCCCGCCCCGCGTTCAAAAAGATTTCAAAAAGAGTACAATTATAGTTACTGTTCACACGGTTATGTCCCGCGAGGTGTTTTCGTGCGTACTTTGCACGAAAATCCCGAGTATCACGGCGCGAAACTTCGTTTTTTGCAGTTTCTGTGCATCGCGAAGCGTGTTATTGTTTACATCATGCTGCTTTTTGGCATGGTGTAAACAGTAACCAATCATGTCAGGAAACCTGGTTTATTTCCATCTATTCGTTATTTTTTCATGCACGTCGTACCACATTTCAGATGCATCAAAGCTGCCGTCTTTCTTGTTGATAAAACGATATGTATAAACATTATTATCGTAAAGCTGGATGAACGGAATCGTCACATAAGCATCATCATATCTGCCGTCTTCATCGACATAGTCGCTGGTTGTTGAATCGGTATTTAATGACATTGCAAGAAGCTGTGCCGCAGTATAGCTCGTTCCCTTACCTTCATCCAGTGTGATGGACTTAACGGAACTGTCGGAATTAAATTCTACCGATACCTTATCCTCGGAAATCGAGCTGTTTTCAATATTGTAGCCCTTCTTGCCTTTCTGGATTTTGCCCTTGCTGTTTACAAGATAAATCTTATCATTGTAGAAATACAGCCTGTTTTCATACCATCCGGTCGCCATCTTTCCGTCTTCATCGAAATAATATGTTTTCCCATTAATTTTTTTGGATGTCGATGTCAGCTTGCGGCCTTTGCTGTCAAAATAATACCAGTGATCACCGTCTTCACCGGGATCATCGATGCTGTCGTCGGACGGAACCTTAATCCAGGAATTGACAAGCCTCTTACCTCTTTCATTCACATAGCTCTCATCGTCCACCCAGGACATTGTCAGCATATCGCCGTCATCATCCAGGTAAAACCAGCCGGTACCATCTTTTCTCCACTCACTGGTAACCATATTGTCATTCGGAATCATAATAATGCCAGATTCCAGAATCATCTTTCTCCCAGCCGGCGGCGAAAGAAGTCATGGAAGCTCCCATGGCAAGTAATGCTGCCGTAGAGAGTATTGCGACTAATTTCGTTTGTTTCTTCATAAATAAAAGCACACTCCTTTTTTTGAATTCTTAATATTTCCTGAGATCGGTTCGGACCGCTTCGCATTTCGGAGCATACCGGCAATCCCGTTTTCAGGATAATTTAATCATACCGGGAAAATCTTAATCAATTCTAAAACCTTTTTTAATGATTCTAAAGTAAATAATTTGTAGGAAGTATGTCCTAAAATGTAAGAAAAAAGAAAAAAGTAACAATTGAATATGGTATAATGAGCGGGTGCCTATTGGAATTTCTTTCCAGATTCCCGGCACTACTGACGGAGGAAAGCGAAATGGGTAATGCAAATATTTTAATTATAGAAGACGATGAAGATATCCGGGAGGGCATAAGGATCCTGCTGGAAAGTGAAGATTACCAAATCACAGAGGCAGCCGACGGCTGGGAAGGATTACGGCTTCTGTCAGATGATACGGATCTGGTAATCCTTGACATCATGATGCCCGGAATCTCAGGGTTAAAGACGTGTGAAGAAATCCGGAAAACATCCTTTGTCCCGGTTCTCTTCCTGACTGCAAAAGCCCAGGAATCTGATAAGCTGATCGGCCTGATGGCGGGGGGCGACGATTATCTGACCAAGCCGTTCTCCTACGCGGAGCTTCTGGGACGGGTAAAGGCGCAGCTTCGGCGATACCATATCTACCGCGGCAAAGAAGACGAAGCATCACAGCCGGAGGAACACTTCATCGAGTCCGGCCGTTTCCGGATTAATGAGGATTTTAATGAGGTATATGTTGACGGTACGGAGGTCAATCTGTCCGATATCGAGTACCATATTCTTCTTATTATGATGCAGTATCCAAAACGCATCTTCTCAGCCCAGAATTTATATGAGAGCATCTGGAGTGAGCCGTATTTTTATTCATGCAATGCCACCGTGATGGTGCATATCAGAAATCTTCGAAAAAAAGTGGAGAAAAATCCGCAGAATCCGGTATCGATAACAACTGTCTGGGGAAAGGGGTACCGGTTCGATGCCTAAAGATAAAACACTTAAAACGAATTCGATTTATTACCGCTTTCTGAAACTTCTGGCCCTGGCCTTCGTGACCGCCGCTCTTTTTTTCCTCCTTCTCAATCAGGGCGGAGAGAAACTTCTGGATTACTATTTTACTAAAACAAATTATATGGAGCGGGAAAATGCGAGGAGATACAATGATCTGCGGGATTACGTAAAGAAAAACAAATTGTCCACGGAAGACACGGACAGGCTGGCCGAATGGGTCCGCCGTCAGGAAGTCGTCTGGATGCAGATGTACCGCGATCACATTCTGCTTTACGACTCGCAGTTCCCCTATATGAAAGCCAATCCGGAGTATCATGTAACGGGCCAGTTCTACGAATGGAACGGTTATGAAATGATTGATTTTCAGGATGGGGAGGCACTCGTCTTCCTGACTGGCATGTATACATACCAATTCTTTAATTATGCCCTGATCGTTGAATTTCTCCTCTCCTTCCTCCTGTTTACCGGAATTATCATGGCAGGCATCCGAAGTACAATGAAATATATCAGGACGCTGAGCGCCGAGATCGGGATTCTGGAAGGCGGAAATCTGGATTACCGCATCACAGTAACCGGCAGCGATGAGATGGCGGTTCTGGCAAAGGGTCTGGACAGCATGCGCGAATCCATCCGTGACAAGATCAGCCAGGAAGCCGAACTGATACGTCTCAACCAGTCCATGATCACCGGCCTCTCCCATGATCTGCGCACTCCTTTGACCGCGCTTCTCATCTACACGGAGATATTAAAAAATGAGATCGATGCAGACAGAAAGCAGATGCAAAAATGGGTTCTGAAAATAGATGAGAAGGCACATCAGATTAAAGATATGGCCGACTGTATCCTGAATTACTCCCTTCTGAAAAAGGCCGCCGGTCCCACGGCTCTCAGGCAGGAACCATTTCGTTCCGTTTTCTACGACTCCCTTTCCGAGTTGTGCGTCTGTCTGGAGCAGAAAGGCTTTGAGGTCCGTCCATCCCTGGCCTGGGAGGACAGGGAGATCTGTGCCGATTCGAAATACATAACCAGGATCCTTGACAATATCTGCTCCAATATCATAAAATATGCCTCCTGTGGTGACCCGATCCGGATCGAATCGTTTTATCAGACGGACGGCTGCGGCTTGGTGTTTGAAAATAAAAAGTCGGCCAACCAGACCCAGGCTGAAAGCACCGGCATCGGTGTCCGCAATATCCGCGAAATGATGGAGGAGATGGGAGGATGTTGTGAGGCGGAGGAGACATCGGAGGACTATCGGATCCGGCTGACATTTGCCTGTTCCCCCGCCGTTTAGACAAAATGGCCAGCCGAAGCTGGTCATTTTGTCTACTCAAGCGCTCCCAAAAACTCCCTATACCCCATCAGCTTCCCAATCTTCGGGAAAATCCATTTTTCACAGAAATCCTGTTCTTCCTGTGTATCGGTGGCGGTACAGTCGCCGATTACAATCACACGGTAGCCTTTATCATAGGCCGAACGGGCGGATGATTCGACACACCAGTCCGTGTGAAATCCGGTAAACACCACATACTCAATCTCATTTGCCCTCAGATAATAATCAAGGGCGGTGGAGTGGAATGCATCCAGCGTCTTTTTGCCCTCCACCACGACGTCTCCCGGCTGCGGCGTCAGTTCTTTGATAATCTCCGGCCCAGGCGTTCCCCGAAGCCATGCACCGGTTCCCCAGTCTGCCTTCATATCCATCTCAATCCCGCGAAGTCCCTCGCACGCCGGACCGCCCTTTTTCAGTTCCGGAAATCCGGGATCAAAAGGATGGAACGGGCAGTAAAATATTTTTGCCACCCTGCCTCTGGCCTGGGTTAACAGTTCCTGAAGATTTGCAATCACATGTCTCTCTGCCAGCTGTTCCCTGATATGGGCATACATGGTGCCGCCCTCGCTCAAAAAATCATTCTGCGGTTCAATTAATACAATTGCCGTCTTATCCTTTGGTATTTTAAAATCTGCCATATCAATAACCCCTCTCTTTTAAATTGAATTTTATATCTGCCTGCATACGCCGGTGTATTCAAAAAAGAATACGCGGATTACATAGCATTCGGCAGGAACAGCACAAAAACACAGAGCAAATGCTTTGTCAAGATTTGATTTTTTCATCAAATTTATTGACAGAATCCCGTTATAGTGTTAAACTTTAGTAGTTTAAAGTTCAAAACTTTTACGTATTGCATTATCAGAATCAGCAGCCGAAAAGACTGCCTGTCAAGAAAGGAAACTATTATGGAACAAATACATTTAAAATATGGCACGTCAACTGTGGATTTTACCGTCGAAGGCGCCAAAAGCATCGCTTATCTCCACGAGAATCCAATGCGGGTAATTGATGATATAAAGGCGGAATTCCACCACTGTATCACAGGCGGAGTCATCGGGACCAAACCCTTAAATCAGCTAATCGCAAAAGAGGATGATGTCACAATCATCATCAGTGACATGACCCGTTTCTGGATGCGCCAGGATATTCTCTGCCAGCTTCTGGTGGAATATCTTCATGATACGCTGAATATTCCCTTTGAACAGATTGCGGTCGTAATCGCACTCGGAACACACCGTATGAATTCCGAGGAGGATAAGAGGAAACTGGCCGGAGCCTATGTATATGATCATATGAGCGTAACCGACCACGACTGTGACTCCCCCGACCTCGTCTGTGTCGGCACCACCTCCTTCGGCACAAAGGTCAGTGTCAATCCCCTGGCGGTGGGCAGAAAAGTTATCAGCATCGGCGGTACGGTCCATCATATCATGGCAGGTTACGGCGGGGGCAGAAAAAGCATAGTTCCCGGAATCGCATCACGTGAGACCATCCGTATGAATCATCAAATGGCGCTGGATCCGGAACAGCCGAAATCCGATTCCCGAATCGGAAGCGGTAAAATTCTCGTTAATCCGATTCACCAGGATATGTGCGAGGCCGCCGATCTGGTTCATGTGACATTCGGAATCAATATTGTTGTGGATTCTGCCTCCAGGCACAGCGGACTTTTCTGCGGAGATTTTGACAAGGCGTGGAAGGAGAGCTGCCGTTATGTACAGCAGTCCTACGGGCTGCCGATTGATTATGAGGCAGACGTCGTAATCGTAAGCTGCGGCGGATTTCCAAAGGATCTGAATTTTTACCAGTCCACTAAATCGCTGTTCAACGGGGCGAAGGCGGTAAAAAAGGGAGGAACCCTGATTCTGCTGGCCGCCTGCTCGGAGGGCAGCGGGGCAAAAGACTTCTTTGACTGGATCGAGCCTCTCAAAAACGGCTGCCTCGATGAAGCCCTGAGAAAGGATTTCACTATCGGGGGATATATCTTTTATGCTGCCTGTGAATCTATCCGCAAAGCCCGTACGCTTCTCCTCTCCGGCCTGGAGCCCGGGGTGATAAAGGATATGCAGGTACAGTCCTTTAAGGATATGGACACTCTTTTGTCAAAGGTGGATTTTAAAAATAAAGATGTCTATATCATCCCTTACGGCGGCAGTGTCATGCCGCAGTTAAAAGAAGAATATGCAGAGCTCTGCAGCAACATATAAAAATAGCCTGGCACCAGCCGGAAGGAGTATCACCATGAATATACCTCTGATAATCGTAATATTATACGTTATGCTTTTATTTGGGATCAGCATTTATGTCTCCCGGAAACAGAAAAAGGACAAAAATGATTTTCTAATCTATAAAGGAAAAAATAATACCTTTATTGTGGCCGCCAGCATCTCAGGCCTTGCCATCGGAGGGGCGTCCACCATCGGAATCGCAGAAAATGCATTTACAGTGGGTCTGTCCGCCGGCTGGTACGACACAGCCTGGGCTATCGGAGCCGTCGTATCCTCCGTACTGGCGGTGAAATATCTGCGAAAAAGCAGCTACTCCACCATCAGCGGTCTTGTAGGCGACCTGTATGGACAGAAAACCAGCTTTATCATGGTAATTGCCATGTGCATCATCCAATCGGGCATCATTGCCCTCCAGTACAAAGCAGGCGGTTCTATCCTGGCCTCTCTGCTCCCGGACGTCTTCACGGTGGAAAGCGGCACCTTTTTCTCCTTTCTGATTTTTATGCTGGTTGCCGTAATCGGAGGAATGGGAAGCGTATCCCTGACCAACGTACTCAACCTCATTCTGATTTATGCAGGCGTTGTCCTGGCCGCTGTTCTGGTTTTACAGGGCCACGGAGGCTGGACTGCCATAAAAACGCTCACCGCGGCACAGCCTGATGTACCTTATCTCAGTTTAACCGCAGGAATGGGCTGGATTGGCATTATAAGCTGGATTATTGTCATGCTGGGCAACACAAATTCTGTCCAGGGCGTTGTACAGATCGGCCTTACCGGAAAAGATGATAAAGCAGCCAGAAACGGTTTCATTTTCGGAGCTTTACTGATGGTTCCGGTTGGTTTTATATGCGCAATTTTAGGCGTGGCCGGCAGAGCGCTTCTTCCGGACGCTTCCGCGTCCATGGCGCTGCCGATGATTTTGATGAGTGTTCCCCCCATACTCGGCGGAATCACCCTCTCCGGCCTGTGGGCTGCGGATATGGGAACCGGCTGTTCCATGATTATCGGACTCTCCACCACGGTCAGCACCGATATCGTATATAAATTAAACTGCAACAAAATTCCGGAAAGCAAAAAGATGCTTGTAAATAAAGTAATCGTTGTCCTCAGCAGTATTATAACCTACCTGATTGCGACACAGATGGGTGCAATCCTGGTTGCTATGCAGAAGGCTTTGTCCCTGGCGATCGGAACCTCCTTTATCGTTATCGGAGGGCTTCTCTTTCCCGGATTTTCCAGCCGTAAAGCGGGCTTCTGGACAATTATGACATCCATCGTCTCAATCATTGCCTGGAATATAGTCCCGGCGCTGACTCCTGTATTCAAAAGCATCGGTCTGTTTATGCTTGCCACCTGCGGAGCCGTCTTCATTATAATCAGCCTGGTGGACAGTGAGAAAGTAAAAGGAACATCCGCCGTTATCACAACAGCAAAGCTCGCGCAGACTGCCGAATGATTAATTGAGGCTAAAAAACCAGGCAGACGGAAACCGCTTCCGTCTGCCTGGTTCTATCTCTATACAATTGTGCTCTGCTATCTGATTGTTGAGTAGCCGAATGTATTAACAAGAGCATCCAATTTCTTTCCGGCTTTACACTGCGGACAGTTCCTGTAATCGGAATATTCATAATCCGGCAGATCCTTCTTGCCGAAAACTGCCTTGATAGGCACACCGTTCATCTCGTCGATAGCGCTGAATATGGCCGATACTCCCATCAGAATACCGTCATAGTACTGAATACACTCGATTGCCTTATTTACGGTAAGGCCCGTCGTAACGGAGGCCATCAAAATCATCACGTGTTTCCCGCGGATCATCGGTATCAGGTTCTCCCTGAAAATAATCTGGCTGTTATTATTAAACTCCGGACTTACAACATAAATTGTCTTATGAGCATTCATCGAAAGAAATCCGCCCTGTGTCAGCTCTTCCGAAAGAAACGCTCCTATCACTTCCGTCTCTTCCATGCATACAATCGTATCGATTACCGTGTCATAGAGATACATGCTGACCAGATCCTTAGCCAGCTCCTGTGCCTCACTGGTTCTGGTCTTCATCGTGGTCATATCAATGTAATAATTGATATGGGCGTGGTTGGTTGCATAATGTCCCGGCATAACTTTCAGCGCGACATCGGTTCCTGCTGTTTTGATTTTTACATATTTGTTCTCCATAAAAACGCCCCCTTCATGAATGAAGTCTCCTTGTAGTTCACCTATATTATACTAAAAATCCCAATCTATCACAAGTTAAAATCTGTACATTTATACAATTTTAATCAAATTTTTTAACACTTTAGATAAAGAGATTTAACTGAGGTTTGGAGGACGCATCCGGAACGGACCATGTCCGGTGTGGTGGGGGGCTGGCTGAGTCTTCCGTCCCCGTGGGAGGTTGGTCGTGAGGGGGGAATCCGGCCGGAATGAATTGCTGCGGGGACCGTTTGCCGCCTACTTCCCCGGTCAGGTTTTCGCCGGGGACGGAAGACTCAGGCGGAGGTTTTCGCACACCGGACATGGTCC
>OBWY01000912.1_pt1 | contig 20021 bp, 19 predicted proteins | sample 1538081 | NCBI WGS metagenome assembly OBWY01 (sample SAMEA2580089, study PRJEB22360) | human gut metagenome | biome: human gut; feature: human-associated habitat; material: faeces | place: Denmark | collected 2008/2010
ATAAATATATTATTATTAATAACTGATTTAGAATCCTTGTTCCTTATCTAATCTTGAAACTGTATTTTTGCTCAGCAATATCATTGAAATGTGGTATTGTGACTAATAAGTGTTATGAAATATTAGATTAAGGTAGCTGTTTGTGAAAATCGCTCCAATATTGTTTGTTTTGTTTGTGTTATCCCATTTTGAATGCCAAGAGTGGTTTCAAAATGGGATTTTGCATGAATATGGAGCAGATGTTATAAAACAGTATCTCTTGTTGGAAAAAAGATTTGGAGATACTTTTGTAGATAGTGCAACTGTGTAATTCTGTTTTAGAGAAATTATTGTGGTATTCCGAAAGCTGCGAACTCATAAATTCCGTCAGCCCACATTGCGGAATTGTTTGTATGTACGTTGACAACACCATAAACGCGCAGGCGTAGATATCTGTAGGGTGTCGCCTCCTCAATGGGGAGGATTTGAAAGCCTACTTGCCAGTTCGTTCTACCGTCAATGAGCATCTTATAACTTTTACCGTCCTGACTGCCTTCGACTGTGTATTTATAAGCAGCTTCAGATCCATTGACTAATCTTGTAGAAAGATTTATTTCTGAGATCTTGGCATTCTTCTGCATGTCGACAACGAACAGGTGTGGGGCACCAACAGGAGAATTTGAACTCTTTTGAAAAAAGTCGGAAGAATTCAGATCGGCTCCATCGGTGATGCAATCGGCTTTTACCCCTTTTGCACCGCTAACCTGAGAAGTTACGGGAATATTTAATGTGAGATTTTTCCCATTTTGAACGGGAATGATGCCGTATTTCTCGTCAAACTCTAGATATCTGTAGTAATCCATTGAAGCATATCCTTGGTTGAATGAAGCGACAGAGACTCTTGGAAAGTTACCATCCGGGTCTTTGTGATGGTATTGTGCTCCCCAATGATAGCTCCATACCCCGTAAGTTGATTTATCAGTACCGATTCTTCTGATGTTGTTGAACTGGGCACCGAAGGTAGAGTTGTTTCCGATTTCTCTCAATGAGGTCCATGCTCCTCCTAAATCAGTGGTGGATGCGTACATTGTCTGACTCGGATACCATCCGGAAGCTTTTGAACTAAAGAAGTAGTATTCTCCGTCTTTCTTTATGATAGCAGGAGTTTCTCGATGCTCCCCTTTACAAATCGTGTTGACCAATGAGACTGGTTTTGTCCATGATTCATCCAGTTTGTAGATGTTTATATCACTGTTCGTATTAGTAGCGGAAAGCAGATATGCCGTATTGTCATCGTCTACGAAAAGCGATTGGTCTCTTGAATCATGCCCCAATGGTCTTTCCATCGTACCGACTTCAACCGTTCCCTTTGGAGTTATTTGTGCCAGATATATTTTAGCAGCTGTGTATCCCGGACCGTCTTCATAATGTGCTGATAACACTACTTTGTTTGTTTTTTTATTGTAGCGGAAAGCGATACCTTCGAATTTAACATTGGGGTAGAAAGCTAGTTCCCGTGGAGTACTCCAGCTATCCTTAAGCCCTGTCTGAGAGTAACTCTCAAAAATGGCCCATCCCTTTAGTGTTTTCTCATCTACTACCTTGTCGATATTCTCCATTTTGTAGGAGAAATAGAGATTACCTATTTTCATGCCACCGGGCTTGTCTGCAGATCCTTTGGCAATATATTTCCCGTTTATATTATCGTAAACCTCAACTTCACCGGTAGGAGCAAAGGTGGTGGCTGTTTGAGACGCAGTGGTTGCGACTTTATTATTTCCATCTTTGTATGCTTCAATATGATAAGTATATGTTTTCCCCACCGGTAGATCATAATCATCGTAAGTGTCGCCTTTAGCTTCACCCATCAACTTTCCATCTCTGTATATTTTATACAGATTTGCATCTTCCCGCTGCATCCAGTTTATTTTTACGTTCCTGACATCCTTTTCACCTGTAAGTTTAAACTCGGTTGTTGTGATAGCCCAAATGTTGATGCCGGAGTTATCTTCGGCTACAGTTGCAGTATGTGTTATTGCATTTGTGCTTGGGTTATTGTGTTCGGCGGCGATAAGACTGAAAGGGGAAAAACATGGCAAGCTGAAAAACAAAGCGGAGACAAGTAAAAGAGAACTTTTGATTTGCTGATTTTTAAGATTCATCATTGTAATGTAGATTAAGTTTTGAGAATTTTTGTTTTTGGTATTAATTATCGCTCTACAAAAGTCCTTATTTTTAACAAGAAACAGGTCTTCTTTTAGGTCAAAAGAGTCTGTATTTTTTTCGTTTCCGTATTATAGGCACAATAAACATTCAAGAGGGTATACAAATCATTCGTTTATTATAAAATCTCTCAGATGTTTACGGATATCCATAAAATTTTACCGAAAGATGAGAATGAAGGAAACTGAAAGAGACTCTTAATTGATTCAATCAATTAAGAGTCTCTTTCAGTGGGCCATCTTGGGCTTGAACCAAGGACCTCCAGATTATGAGAACGATAAGATGATATTCTGCGATAGTTTGTTTTGTTAATTATTGTTGGTTATCAATTAGTTACATAATTCACTATCTTCTATGAAACTCATTAAATTCCCCTAACTGAAACCGTTTGTTTACGCAGAAACGAGGGAGTGAAGATTGTTCTAAGTCCATCTGGAAATGCCAAATACCTACCCTTGTTTGGTATAAGTCATAGTATTGTCGCAAATAATTTATGTTTTTGCGACAAAATGAGCCGCAGTTCAAAACAGTCCCAACCAGTTCTTTATACCAAACCTATATACTTTGACTCTATTTAAGACCAAGCAGCAGTTCTAATCTTTTTATATGTTCGTTTACTCTGTGTTTTCTCGTCTCGTCCGAAACAAACTTTCTACAATAAACTTTCATATTACCACAAACAGAAAAACAAACAGATGAGATGAAGATGGTTATTGGTTTTACCGACTCTTGATTTTCTTCATAAACAGCTCTTTTTATTGCATGTGACAAATCTCCGCGATAATGATACATTATATCAATAAGAGAATCGAAGTTTAGTTTTTTGTGTTTATCGGTGCATTCCTGCTTAATCTCTAAATACAAATCATAGTTCCGCTCTTTCATCATGCTTATTGTCGATAATACAGCATATTTAAGCATATCAGATTTCTTGAAATTCTTTTTTTGCTCTGCAGAAAATTTCCCCTTTGCAAAGCAATATTCTAAAATCATGTAAAAATGAATATAAGCTGAAATATAATCCAGTTTGTCTAGATACCTATTAGCTTCTCGAAAGAAATTATATGGAACTTTGGCTTCTGGTATAAATGTTCTATCAAACATTAGTTTTGAGAAATTGTCACTAGTAATTAATACCTTTTTCTGTTTGTTTAATGATTTTCTCATAGAAAACAATACCTCATTTTTAACTTTGTCTATCCATGATAAATCTAAGTATTCATTATAATAGACTTTCATTATGCCATGCTGAAATCCACCATAAACTTCTATGTTAAGAAATATATCAAGCATCTTACTGTCAAGGTATTTGTCAACGTTCATGGCAAATGATGCTTTTCCTCCATTTCTAGATAATTCGATTAAATCAGAATGTTCCATGTTTATCTCTTTGGAAACAGATAACATATATATATTTCACCTTCGAGATACAAATCAATTTTATGTAAACAATATAATATCTGTACGGGTTCTTTCAGTACGAAGTTTCCCTCAATAACTGTTTTGGCTGTAAATATAATATTCATATAATCTGTCTGATTCAAATAATCACGCGTAAAGTTAGCAAATTTATTGTCATATAATAACAAAAATGAAAATTAATCATTATTTTTGTAGTCAAAAGGTGTAATAATGGAAGATATAAATCGAATTAAACTCGTTTTGATTGAGAAAAAACGTACTAGTAAATGGCTCTCAGAACAAATGGGAGTTAACCCATCTACTGTGTCAAAATGGTGCACAAATATATCACAGCCAGATATAGCTAGTTTGCTAAAGATAGCAGACTTATTGGAAGTTGACATTAAGGAACTGATAGTTCGTGAGTACAAAGCTTATTTATTATCGCAAATATGACCAAACTGTGCGAACATTGTGTTCGCGAACAACATTTACCTTTGCAAAAAATATTAAGATATGCCGACAAATAAGAATGCTTTAACAAGATACAAGTACCTTGATGAAATGCTGTCTGACAGACATCATTTCTATGACATTCACGACCTCACAGAAAAATGCAATGAGAAACTTATTGATGCAGGATTCCTTGAAGTATCTCAACGTTGCATTGAGAAGGACATAAACTATTTGGAGTACGATCCATTTTATGTTGAAATAGAACGCTATAGGGTTAATGGTCATCGGTATATAAGGTATAAAAATCCTTCTTTTACTATCTTCAGAAAGGAACTGAGTGAGGAAGAAAGCAACCTGATATTGGAGGTGCTTAACACAATAGGACAATTCGATGGCTTGGCTCATTTTGAATGGCTCGACCGTTTCAAAACCGGACTTGGCTTGAAGAAACGTCCTCGAATCATTAGCTTTAGTAATAACCCTTACCTGCAAAATTCCAACTTGTTAGGTGTGTTGTTCGACAATATTTCAAATCAAGTTGTCATTAAATTGAAGTATCACACTTTCACGGATAAAGAAGCTAGAGAAATCATTTTCCACCCTTATTTGCTTAAACAATATAATAATAGGTGGTACTTGATTGGCGCAGCTGATAATGATGGTAAAATCCTCAATTTCGCCCTCGACAGAATTGATGCAGTGATAGCTCTTCCTGAAATAAAATACAAACCATGTAACGAAGATCTGGCAGACCGTTTCGAAGATATTATAGGAGTAACTCTATATGAAGACCGGGATGTTGAACATATCCTTTTTTGGGTGAGCAATCGCTCTAAGGACTATGTTGGAACTAAGCCTATTCACGGGTCACAATGCCAATATAAAGGTGAAAAAGATGAAGAATTTCGTAGGCAATATCCGTCTTTTGATGAGGGCGCATTTTTCTCTATAGATTGTATTCCGAACTATGAGTTAATCCGTGAACTTTGTTCCTTTGGTAAAGAACTTATCGTGTTGTCGCCTTCATCCATTCAAGACGATATTTTTAATAGTATTAAATCAATGTTTGATAGTTATTCTGTAGTGCGAATATAGAGTTCGTAGCATGCATTTACCTTTGCTACAGAAATTAAAAGAACAAGCATTATGAACACTCAGAATCCTAACAACGTTTTTGTTTTTGACATGGACAATACATTAATTAAAACGGATAAAGCTAACAACCTTGCCTATTCTGAAGCAATTCGTTCAGTACTGAGTGTAAACTGCAATATTGAAAATGGCAAAAGATTTACAAGGAACGAACTAAAGGATTTATTCCCCCAATTGACACAAACTCAAATTGATGAAATAATTGATCGTAAAGAAAAGAGCTTTGAATCATATCTCAACGAGACAGAGTTGAACAATAATCTATTTAGTATTCTGAAATGCCTCCATCAAGAAGGACATCATACAATCCTATTAACTAATTGTCATTCAGGCAGGGCAATTAGCCTATGTAACTTCTATGATCTTACGAAGTATTTTGTTCGACGTTTTTTTACGAAGATTGTCTTGGCAACAAATACACTCTTCTTAAATCTTTGGGATATGACTTACAAAATGTCGTTTTATATGAAAACGAAGAGGTTTCTTCCTCAGAAGCAGTTACTAACGGAATCAATTTAGATAAAATCGTCAAAGTAAAATTTTGAAAAGTATGGAACAGTTTGTTATTCAGTCAAGAACCAGTTCTTGTCGTAAAAGAGAAGGTGGTGTTGAGAAAGCTCTCAAACAAGATATAATCGCTTTTTATCATAGTGATTACCGAGGTGGTGGTAACTGGCGCATATCAGGTTCCATTGAGAATCTTATTTGCACGTTTAAGAACGATATTACGCCATACACAGAACAAACCCTTATCAACGCTGCAAAAAGGCTAGCTCTTATTCTCAAAGAAGATATGCCTGAAGTTTTGCGCATGAGTGGAAAACAAAGCCTTCGTGTTTGTGTCATTCCCAGAGCTAAGCGGGAAGATTCATACCGGAATAATCAATTGTACCTAAGAGCCACCATTCAATATGTGACAAAACATTTGGCTGGTTTCGTGGACGGTACTCACGATATTATTCGGCATACCAACACCTCCACCACGCACCTGGCACGTCATGGTAATGGAGGTCAGGGAGAACTGCCTTATGTTGGCATAACCAAGGATACATGCAGTGTCTCTAGTGATGTTATTGGTAAAGACATCTTACTTATTGACGACCTTTACACCAAAACTGTAAACATTGATGAAGATTGCATTCAAGCCCTTTTGGACAAAGGTGCGAGAAGTGTTATTTTCTACTCTATCGGCAAAACGTTATCAAGATTCTGAAAAAACTCTGTATATGAAGTACTCGGAAAATGCATTAAATATTTTAACTGTTCGTACCTTTCCTAAAAAAGGTCCCGCGTGGATAGATAAAAATTTACGTGGAAACGAAGACTTATCTATTTTATATCACCTTTTAGAGACTCATGAATACGAGTTTATGAAGAAGCGAGAAAGAATAGAATCTGTCATCAATCAACTTGAAAATTGTACAGATGGTCTTGTCGCTATCGGTGATGCTAATTTTCCTTCTGTGCGCGGAAGCGTGAAACCAGCAGACAAACCTTTTGCACTTTTCTATAAAGGCGATATAAGTTTGCTAAGCAAGGATAATTTGAACATTGCTGTTATAGGAGTCCTCAATCCTGATGAAAAGATTGAACTGACTGAAAGAATGGTTACGTCAGAAATCATAAAACACAACGCAACAATAGTGAGTGGCCTCGCTCTTGGTTGTGACTCTATTGCTCACAAAACAGCTTTAGAGAAAGGTGCCAAAACTATCGCCATTCTGCCTAGCACTCTTGACAGTATCTTACCTAAGGAGAATGTAGAACTTGCTGAAAAAATTGTCGAAGCAGGAGGATTGCTTATTAGTGAATATTACGAAGCTCCCAAAAGTCGAAATGACATGGTGAGCAGATTTGTTGTCCGAGATAGGTTACAAGCCTTATTCTCTGATGCCGTACTTTTATCTGCAAGCTATGCTCCTAATAACTTAGGAAATGACTGTGGTTCGAGACATGCCATGGAAAAGGCAAAGTCCTATGGAATCAAACGTGGCGTTATCTATAACGACAGTAAGCATCATGATATTGCAATGTATGATTTGAATCGTCAAATACTTGAAGAGGACAGCAGTGTGATACGAATTGATTCTGCTAATATGAGTGAGGCGGTTCTTCGGTTGGTTACCAAAACGAACCAACATTTTTTATTTTAAGGTTAAACGGAATTTAATTCAAAGTACGGATTACTATGGGTAGAACAAATACTGTAATCTGGGAGGATATCAAATCTGAACACACAACCTGTTTATGCTATTCTGAATCGAAAGGTTTGTACGCATCCTCTATTTACTTCGCCCCTGAAGAAGAAATTTTATTCCTTCCTCATGGCTATAAAGGTTTTTGGGAGAAAGAAGTGCAAATCCCAAAGGATAATCTTTCAATCAAGATTAAGACAAATTTTGAATACGGCAGTATGACCTATATGAAGGCCATTGTTGAACGGGACGGAAAAAGATTGCTCGATTTTGACAAGTCTAAATTCTTCGTTCTCAACAATAGCAGCGTCATGACGTTGGATGTTGAACATTATGCTTGGAAAAAACTATTCGAGAAAATTATCTCTATATCAAAAGGATCTGATTCCACTCAGTGTTTATCATCTTCCATATCGTACATTGAGGAAATCGACAATATTCTATCTAAAAAGGAGATTTTTATCAAAAGTTCATTCATTAAAGAAAAAAACGTAAAATGGAGCGGAGAGTATATTGTGACTTTGTTTGCAGCTAAAAAAATTAAAGATCTCATAAAAGGATGCCAGCTTGCAAATATAACTGATGGATATTTCATTGACAAAATAAACAAACTCTGCCATAAATGGCTTCAGAAGATACAGAACATCAACATTGACCTATGTGATAATAGAACCTCTCAATTATCAGATTGTCTATTTGCTATTCACGAATTTATGGTTCAAAATGAGAAAGGATTAGAATTCTTAGGGTATTTTATTCCAAAAACTGAAAACAACGAGTAATACGAACATAGGCTTCGTGAATATTTAGTACCTTTGCAATAGAAAACAAGATAAGGCGATCTTTGATAAGTTTGGAAACTGAAACGGAATTTTGAATTTCGTCCGGCGTATTTGCCCGGATGTCTCCTTGTTCTTCGGAATCATGGAGATAAACAATGTTTGTACGTTAACGTATTGCACTATAGTACGTTGTACTTTTACTATATTATTATGATGATATTATATATGTTGTATATTATGTTTTTTATTACATAAAGAAAAGGTGTTTCAGCCCAAACCTCAGAGATCGCCTCTTATTTAAAAGATAAAGCAAATGGATAAAACGGAAATAGTACAAATCGCATCACAGATGTCAACAAGGGAAGACTTGTTGGCACTACTCAATCGCATCAAACAGGATGAGATTCGTGAATTGGGTTTTGATGTAGATAAATTTTATCCATTTACGATGAAGCAACTTTTGTACTATTGTAACCCCAATCATGCATTTCATCGTTTTCGTCAATTCAAAATAAAGAAGAAGTCTGGCGGTTTCCGCCAGATTACGGCACCGCGCAATCGGAGTTTCATGATGCTTCTACAGTCAGTAAATGAGATTCTAAAGGCTATTTACACTCCCTCAGACTATGCCATGGGGTTTACAGAAAAGCGCTCTGTTGTGACTAACGCCTCAGTTCATAGAAGCCAGAACTATGTGTTCAACATTGACTTAAAAGATTTCTTTCCAAGTGTAGAACAAGGACGGGTGATGAAACGCCTGACTTTGGCACCCTTCAACTTTTCGCCCCAAATAGCACTATTGATTTCGGGGCTATGTTCCATGAGGGTTAAACGGGTACAACCCATTGAAACTAAACAACACGATTTGGACAAACAATTTATGTATGTATTGCCACAGGGTGCTCCGACATCACCCATCATTACCAATACGATTTGCGACACGTTAGACCGCAGACTGGCGGGACTAGCTAAACGCTTTGGACTACGTTACACCCGATATGCAGATGACATCACGTTCAGCTCTATGCATTATGTCTATTCAGAAAATGGCGAATTTATAAAGGAACTTGCTCGCATTATAAACACTCAGGGCTTTGTGATAAATAAAGCCAAAACGAGAATACAGAAACTTGGAAGTCGTCAGGAAGTAACTGGTATTATTGTTAGCGACAAACTAAATGTTACTAAGAAGTATGTTCGCGAAATTAGGAGCTTACTTTATATATGGGATAAGTATGGATACTCGGCAGCAATGTCTAGATTCTATCCAAAGTATAAAGCGGAAAAAGGGCATATAAAGAAAGGTAATCCAGATCTGACTAATGTACTCGACGGGAAACTCATGTATTTAAAGATGGTAAAAGGTGACACCGATTTTGTATATGTAAAACTTTATACGAAATTTCAAGAACTTGTCAATAGAGATTCTGGTCCTGATAAAACCAATTCTTATGGCATTTCTTATATTGAGTCTTTTCCTATTTTGGAATTTGAGAAAGATAAAAATACAAATATCACTATCTGCCGCAAAGATGGTAATAAACGATATGCCATGTTCAAACTGGGAGAAACGCATCAGGTTGCATCAATAAACAAGGATGTGACACCTGATGATGAACAACAAAAAGAGAAGCTAGCTATCTCATGTTGTAAGAATTTTAAGGAGGAACAATTCTGGCTCATACATTTACTTGATAAAGTGACAGTGTTCAAACCGAAGCCTGTTGATATCGATGAATTGAATAATGATTTAGACTTACTATTAGGCACTTGATATGGACGATAAGTTAATGTCTACGATAGACAAAATAACAAGATTAACACAGCAAAATGCTGAGTTTGATATGGAATTGCGAAAGCGACTGAATGTAGCTTCCGCAAATTCTGTTTTGTCAGACGATGAACGTATAAACGAAATTTACGAGTACTGCATTGAAAAAATCATAAGGCAGCAAGCCATCGAATTTTATGCAGACTTCCCTTTGCAGTCTATAAAGGATATTTTGATTGGAGATTTTGTCCGGATGGAGTCATTTAGGAGAAAGGATAATTTCGGAGATTTTTGTTTGTCACTTTATCAACAGATAGAGTGTATGACTAACAGACTGTGCGAGAAGAAAGAGTTGTCCGATATTACAGAAAAAATGTGGGGGCACCCTGCATATCTAAAAATAGAAAAAGGTAAAGAGTTATCCATATATAGCAGAAATGATGATGACCGTACAATTGCTAGCCTAGTATTCCCTTATAATAACAAACAAACAGGAAATACCAATGCTTTTGAGAAATCAAGAAAGTCATTGCAAACTCAATATGCAATAGACAAGATACGCATAATTGTATATTTTTTGGGTTATAAGGCAAAGATGAAAAAAAGTGATTATGACTCATTTGTCGAGATTACGTCACTGCTAAATGACATTTATCAATGCCGCAATATGAATCATCGCGGAAACACTCAAAACCAATGGGAAAAGGATACGTATGATAAAATCATCCCTCTAAAATCACTTTATTATTTTAAATTTCTTGGAGTGTTGGCACAATATGTTGAGTATATAAAAGAGGGATGGGGATATATCCCAGAATTAAAAAAATATAGCGATAGCATTGAAAAGCAGAAAATCTCTGCTCCACAACCAAATGTAGTAGGTAAAATAGATTTGAAGGATGAGGGAAGAAAACGTTTCAAATAGTCTTTAGATAGAACTTAATTTGTAGAAAAGGCGTTACAATTCCGATCTTCAAATAGTAGGGATTTACATCATTTTAACAATATCAAAGAATGTCATTGTGGTATTATTTCAAATTATAGCCCCCTACAGAGGTATTAGGTTTGCCCATGCTTGGAGAGAATTTAACTTGCTGGCAACTTGCAAAGGTGGTATTTGATATGTATAATATCTTGAAAATCAAGTAGTACCATTCTGTTTTTAACTTGCTGGTAATTTGCTGGCAAGTTAAAAACGAGACAGAAAATTGTCTATATTGTATGGTATGTGCATAATGCTTCACGCGACACAATATACAACCAGCCCTAATGCCATCGTATAAACGAGCAAAAATATCACTAAGACTTTCATCCAGAAGTCAGAGAACCAAACGCCTTCATTCCTTCTGAGAAGATTGCGCATTTTGGATTCATGTTCCGTAAGGATTTTCATCTGTTCGGAACGGTGATTCTCCAATACGGTTTTCCATGCTTTGACAGCTTGGTTTAAGAGTTCTTGAAGTTGAGCAAGATGTTCCGACTTTATGGTTGTTTTAAACTGCGTGTTCCGTTCTGCTTTTACAATCGCATTGCAAATACCGTTGATGATATTGCTAGAGCTATCAATAGCAGCCTTCAATATCATTGCAGCATCACGCTCTGTTTTAATTGTGTCTTGAAGATCTTGATGGATTTTTACTAATGCTTCCTTTGCTTCACGTATTTCTGTAAGTCGTTTATCTGCATCCTGCTTTTCAGCCTCTAACTCATGATCGATTTCAATCTTTTTCAGCATATCTTCAACGTCTATTGATGGAGTAATTTTTGATTTTCCAATTCCCATGATTCTTGTCTTTTAATTGTTAATTTATCTATGAAGTCCTTTCCTGCGTTTGCACATACTGTTTGCCATTTTTGCACAGCGACGTGCCCATTCAAGGTCGTCCTCATCTTTGTCCCGTCCCAAACCACCTGTGTCAGAGCCGCCACCGCCACTTGACGCCGCTATACTTGTAGCTGCATCCAAATATCCGGCAAAGAGCAAAAGAGCCGTATGTTGTATCTCCCTAATCTTTGCCAACGGATGAGCTTCCTCCAAAGAACAGTTCTGCCGAATGATAGTATCAGCGGCTTCGGATATCTCGACATGGAAATTGTGATATTCGTCTGTCGCTATATTGTAATGCTTCAGGGCAGGCTGTGGAGCAGTCTGAGGTTGTATAACAGGAGCTGTGTCGGCTGTCCGTGTTTGTGTCGGCTCGGATTTCCTTTCCAACGGATGTAGTTTTACCCAAGTAGCTTCAATCTTTGATGGAGTTAGGTTACGTCCGACACCCAACACGGACGACTTATAAATGGAGTTGCCACGTTTGATGGAATAACCGTAAACTCCTCCACCTTTTTTATCTTGCAGGTGAACTTGATAACCCCGTTTCACCAGTTCCGTTTCGTACCTCTGCCAACTGAAGTTGTCCATTGTGCGGAGTATTTCCATGCAGCTGTCTGAAATTTCTGACCTATGCCGGATGCCTATTTCTTCAGACTGCACCCAGCCTCGTCTCTCGTTAATGATGTTCGCAGCCATGACAGCCCTTTCGCCAATCTTATGGCTGTCATTGACTTTACCGCCCATATCTACACGATTGGCGTCAATGTGCAAGTGGAGAATGCCACTTTTAGAATCACGATGTAGGGCGACTATGTATTGCGAGCCTTTGAGATTGGTCTGCTTTGAAGATGCCCGTTTGGTCTTGCCGGAGAGGTCAATGGAATCAAACATGCGGATGAACTCATCTGCCAAATGTACCCAGTCGTCCATCGTCCAGTCACGGCTTTCTTCCTTGGATGGGGAAATCTCAATTCTTATCACATTCCTGCCAAGCGGTTTGCCCTTGTTGATATTCTCGGCAAACTTTCTCTGTACGAGCATCATCCGTCCGTACATCGCTTCCGGCGAGATATCATCGGGCAAGAGGTTAGCTTTGACTATATCCGCTTTCTCCTTGTTGACGGAATATCTTATGGCATTTGCGCCATGCGATATGGTAGAGGCTTTTGCTATCATAACGAATGAGAGAATTTATTCAGTAAGGTAATTTTCTATCTGGCTCCAGCGGTTGATAAGTTGAATTGCAGCCTTCAGCCATTGTTCCACAAATCGGGTATCGCTAAAATACATGCCCCGTTTGTTCGCTTGGATGGATTTTACAGCTGCCGCAATACGGATAAGGCCGCCTCTCGCATCCGTCAGACTACACAAAGCTTCTACTTCACGGTCAGACAATCGTTGCCGTGGATGTTGCCCCAAGGCGGTACGACGCACATAGTCGCTCATGGATAAGCCGCAGGTCTTGGCAAGTTCTGCCGCTTGGGTATATTCCCGCTCCGTCACCCTGGCTTCAAGCCGCAGGGTACGCCTTATGACTTTCTTGTCGTTTCCTTCATCAACTTCCTTGTCGGTATTCTTTTTCTTCTTCATTTTTGTTATGTTATGGGTGAAACATCAATTTAAAAAGGGTTAGCACGGTGGGAGTTTGCGACTGCCGGAATATGCCTATGTGGTACGAATAAGCGAAGCGAATTTGTGCGACATAGGAACTGCTTGCAATACCGCATACCACTACCCCGGACACGCCACCTCTCTTGATACGGCTATATCTGGTTGTCAGCCGGAATATCTCCACCGGAATCTTCCGTTGCCGCAGTCTGTGGAAAAACTGAAACAGAGGGGAAAGAAGAATAAGGAGAAGGCTGTTTGCTTTCATCTGATATAGCAGGCGTATTCTCTCTTTCATCAGGTCGGTCTTTCAGTCGGACATAGAAAGGATTGTCTATGCGGTTACCATCCTGCATCCACGCCGATATATACATTTCAACGTGTGGATGCTTGTCCGATTACTCTGCGCGGATGCGACAATTCCCAACTGGTTCATCTTGTTAAGCACACGGGATATAGTCTTTTTGTCGTAGCCCAACTTGTTAGACAAATCCACTTCTGAAAGAGCAGCTTGACCTACTTACAAAGTCGTAGAGAAACCTTTTATGGCATATTCGGTTTCTTTTAATACGGTCGCTTCTATCAGTTGGTGTAGAATCTTCATGCGATCAATGCCGTATTTGCTTCCTGCCAAATAAATAAGTTGCTCTGCTGAAAGCACTATACAATAATTCAAGTTTGTTTTCATCATCTGTCTGTTTGAAGATATTTTATAAATGGTGCAGTCAAAAGAGAAAGTCAGCGGTGTATTCCGCATCCTCTTTCCGGCATATAATCCTCTTTGTCGTATGCAATATGGTTAAGTACGTCTTGTAATCTGTCAAGCTGGCGACTATCCAATACACGGATGGCAGCAATGGTAATCTTCTGCGAAGCGATACGGCGATGCTCGCAGTTCTGCTCCGACATGCTGCCATTTCCATCTGCATAGATGCTCCGCAGATAGTCGTTCACAGCTTCGGTCTGTGTCTTACTTGGATATGCCGCAGGGTAACAGTTTTGAATATACTCCACCATGTGGCTGACCGCATTTGCCAGTAGCGGTTCATGCTCTTGTAGTTGTTTGATAAGTTCTTCTTTTCTCATACTGTCAATTCATTTTGTCCCATGTCCCAAGCATATCTTATAACTTTCTTTTTGTCGGCTTTTTCTTTTTATTCTTTTTCAGGGAAAGAGGGACAAAGGGACAGATATTCTTCTTTTCCCTTAGTTTGAGATTTAAAATGGTAGCTCCTGTTCACTAGGTAATGAAGTACAGACTTCTTCGTTTGGTGCGTCCACTCTCACCCACGGATGCTTTGCCCGTCCGGTCTTGTCACAATAGGCAGGATGCAACCCTTTGACCTTTTCCTGATCACTCCGTTTCCAATTAGGAATCATGGACATCAGGCGATTGATATATTGTGATGTGTATTTGGCAGGATTGCGTCTGACCAAGTCATTGGGCATTTCCTCTATAATCTGTCGGGCGCAAACCATGTTGAGTGTGGTCATTGTTGAGTTTGGTTCTGAGTATGCTTCCTTTTGATAAGCCAGTCGGATAGGGATAGTCCAACTTGCATATTGGATCGGGATCTCACGCTCCAAATACATTTCCAAATCTTCCATGATGGGGTCAACAAGGATGTTGGAATGTTGTACTTGTACCTCATTGGCTTGAATTTCCATATTGGGTGTCAAGTAAAGTTTCATTCCTTGCCGATAATAGGCGTATGCTTCTGCCCAAAGCTGAGGGACAATACATTGTAGCGCATCCAGCCATTCTGATACATGACCGTTGCCTTTGACCGGAATTATCCACCAACGGCGGTTGCCGTTGTCTCCTTGCAGGAAGTTTGTCTCATTGGTAGTAGCCGCAAAGACATTGTGCCTCATAAACTCCACAACCTTATGTCCGTATGCTGGGTGCATATAGTCGCTGCAACGGCTCAGAAAGGCCTTGGCGGCCTCTGCGTCATTTGCCCGTTTCAAACCGTTCAATTCGCTGATTTCAATAATCCAACCATTGGTTATGGTTTCTACCTTCTTCTTGTCACCACTGGCAAATGAGAACGAATCGTTGAACCACTTCCCACTGATGGTTTTGAAAAAGGTGCTTTTCCCGATACCTTGCGGACCAGGCAGAGTCAGCACGTTGTCAAACTTGCAATCGGGGGTGAAAACCCGGGCAACAGCCGCCACGAACCATAATTTTGTCTGTTCCCTTACAAGCGGCGTGTCCTCCGCTCCCAAATAATCAATGAGGGTTATAGCTATGTGAGGATGCCCGTCCCATGTCTCTTGGGTGATAAAATCCTGAACAGGGTTAAAACTCCGCTCCGACGAGGTCGTTTTTAGCATTTCAAATACTTTATTCTGTGTCAGATGTAGTCTGTATGTCCTTTCCAAATAATCTTGTATCTTTCCTGCCGATTCTTCATCAATTTTGTTGCCATTGACATTGCGAAACAAAGGGCTGAAACACACATCGTCCTGACAAAAGGTGTCATATCTTATCTGACTAAGATTCTCATCCAATGTGAAAATAAGTCGGAGGTTGCTAATGGAACGGATTGGATTTCCATAGCTGTCTGTTACCAAATCTTTTTTCCAATTATCTTCCATCTTACTGTTCCTTAATATGGATTCCGCCTGACTCTTTTGCCAAAGACAGTGCAAGGTCTGCATCTACCACAATCTTTCGTCCTATCTGCGTGATAGCTTTGTCGATGATGCCGCTCTTCTTAATGCGATTAGCTGTAGGTACGCTATATCCGAACACACGGGCAATGCCCTCTATGCCATAGTAGTTGCCTTTAGGAGCCATTGAGAATGTGGACTTCTCGGTGGATTCTACACTTTTTGTAATGAGAAAGCAAAGTTCCTCGCCTGTCATCATGGCGATAGGCTTTTGAAGTAATTGGTTAAAATTGAATTTTTCTTCCATACCTTTACTTGTTTAGTTATTAGATACTTTAAGCTTCGGCTCAACTCTGTGAAACCGATTTCACAAGCAAAGGTAGTTTATGAAACTCTGCGTATCGGTCGGTTTATTTGTAGCTTAATATAACCAACCGATTTACAACATATGTTTGCAGAAAAAGTTACGGATAGCCGAATTTCCCAATTATCCGTTCTTGATAAAATAGTCCGTCCATCGGTCTATTGTTCGTTTTACTTTGACGTAACTGTTTCCCCTTTGAGGCAAGTCCAAGGCCATATCCTTGATTTCGCCATATCGCTTCTGTGGTATATCGTGTCCGTAATGTCGTTGAGAGAACTGTTCTATGGAACGATGGAATGCCATGTACTTTGTAGATGCTTTTATTCTGCTTGCTTTTATCAATGATTTCAACAGATAGGCAAGGCTTATGTCCTCTGTGTTCTCTTTAAGAAATGAGCGGATGCCCTGTTTGATGCGTTCCTTGTCCCCGACGAGGATATCATCCAATGATTGCATAACCTTTTTGTTTCCACGTCTGCCTTTGACTTTTCGCAAGGCAAACATCACTTCCTTCCATATTTCCGGATTACAGACTTTTGCTGTATCTTCCCATCCGGCTTTGCTTTCAGTTCCCATTTCTATGCTTTTATGAACAAGCAAGGCAACACATGATTTTATTAGAATCATGTCGCCATTGTCAACTTCTCCACTGTTCAGAAGATGGTCAAGTAACTTAGCCATACGTGAAAGACCGTGGTCAAATACCACAAAATAGTACATGCAATAAGCCAAAACCTCCTTCTTCTCCATCACATAATCATACAGGTTGGCCATAAACCCACCAACAAACACGACATGGGACAAGAAAATGATTCGGAAGATGTACGCCAATGACTGGTATGCCATCTTTCTTTCCAGCTTGCTCAATAGATGGCATCCTTTGCTGTTTTTCATAAGTGCATCTAGTTGCCCTGTCAAATAGGATCTCGTTTCCTGCGGCAAACGATTCCAAATTTCAATAAGCGTGCCGGAATGAACCATCAATAATTCCGACTTTGGGGATGTGAGCAACTCTACCGTACCCGTTTTTACGTTGACACCTATCCATAACCGTTTGTTGGTGATACATTGGGCTATAATATCTGTATACTTGCCAGCCCATTGCTGATTGACTATATGCTGTACATCTTTGCCGTTCATGAAATCAGAAATCCAGTTATACAGCGTCAAGGCTTCTGGCGGTGTACACTCCCGCATCATCCGGTATATATCCATTAGAATAGATAAGTTCCCCTTGCCTATAGAATCCATGCGTTTGCGAAAATCGGCATACGATTCTTCGTTGGCTGATTTCCAAGTGCGAATAGCCATATCAGCGCAATCCTTTCTTGTGAAGTAGTCTTTTATTCTCTCTATGAAATTTATCATCTTCAAGGTCGTATTAGGATTGTGTAAACAATTTGGCTAATTCCTCAGTGGGCATACTCGCCAGTTTTGCCAATAATAGGTCTCTTTCAGAGGTCTTTGTCAGATTCAATAGCTTCGAGTTATTCTCCATCTGAATTTCAAGAGGATAATGCTCAATGTATATTTGGGTGATTGCATGATCAGAGGATGCGTGCTCCATGCTTTCAGAAATATAATCCATATCTACTCCTGCGTTATGCAGGTTGGTGGCAAACGAGTGCCGGCACCATGTACCGGACGGACAGATGGATTTATCCCAATTCAGTGCTTCGTGACATATTTTGATGATACGGTCTTTCACATTAGAGTTTTCCTGCATCGTATATTTGCGACGCAGTTCTTCTGTTTCCGCTCCTTTTAATATGTTTGGAAAGACCAAACCGCCACGGGTCGGAGGTGCAGCTACTTCATCTAATACATATTGTAAAGGAGGAATAATGGGAACGATTACTTCAGAACCGTCAGCGCTTCTTCGGGAAGTTTTCTTTCGGTTGAAACGGAAAGCCTTGCCATCTGTCTGATAATAATAACTATCGTAAGTCAATCGTCCTGCATCTGCCATGTTAAAGCCGTTGCACAGGTACTGGGCAAGAAACAACCCCAATGAGTAGTGGGCACGTTGGGTATATTCTTCCGACCAATGTTCGGGATATTTCTTTGAGACAAAAAGGTTGTAGAGCTCCGTCATCTGACAGACATTCAGGAAGCTCTGTTTGCGCTTTGCACTCTTGGGTATGCTCACAAGCCCTTTCTCCTTCTTGTTAGAAAAAGGATAAGGAACATCTTTGAGATAGCCTTCATGTATACACCTGTTCCATACAGCACGGCAACAACGGAGATAAATCCCGGCGGTAGTATCGCTGATTTTCCCGACTATCGCCCCATTCTCGTCTTTTACTCCATCATGCATTCCGTCTTTCCACTTCTGAATTTCTGCAGCACTGATGCAGAATCCTCTAATCATATTGCTTCCGAGAATTTTTCTGAATGATTTGAGTGCGCATTCGTAGCTCTCTGCTGTGGTAAAACGTGCGCCACCATCGTCTGTCCGTAATTCATGGATGATTTGTTCCCATACACCAACAAAGGTTTGTGCCTTGGTCGTATCTTCTTTGAATGGCATCACTCCCTCACCCATGATACATTGGCGTACCATTTCAAATGTCAGGATACCACCTTTGTTCAGGTTCATCAGAATTTCTTTGTATTTGGGGACAAAGCTATCTTTCCACTCTTTTTGAAGTTTGTAGTTCTCGCTCTTGCATTTAGTCGCATTACAGATGTCTGAGAACTTTCTTTCAGTGAAAGAACTTCCGACAGTAAGATAAAAGAATTTGCGGTCTATCGTGAAACGGAGAGATAACGGAAACTCGCACGCGTTTTTCCTGCGAGTACGTGAGTCCAACACGACAGAAACAGAACAGTTCCGTTCCTTGAAAAGCGACAGGGACTTTGTCAGTTTTTCCATTGCATTCATTGTTTATGTTCAACATAACCTCTGAATACAGACGCTTTGCTATGTGAGGCATACATACACAAAACGCTGCATATAACCACAGAGTCCCTATCCTTCTTAGGCGGATAAAAACATTGTCGTTATATGCAGCGGTGCAATCTCGTTGTCTTCTGTCGTTGACTGGTAACCGGGCTTATGCTAATCGGTCTTAACCCCTGAAGCAACTCTCGCGTTTCGTTTGTCATAGAGTACCCTCCGACTGGCACTTCCTCTACGCATTGATCCATCGGAATGTGCTAACCCTCCCACGATGGTTAGGCAAACTCACTTTTCTTTTTCAAGAAAGAGTACCACCAAGGTCATAGCTTGCCATAAATGCATTACGCAATACAAAAGTACAATATTGTTCTATAAATCAAGAAGTAATAGAATGTATTTGAGTTTATTTAACCACCAAGTATCGTCAGATTAACAGCATATCTTAACGGGTATGTCATAGGATTGCACAGAGTTTCACGAAAATTCTGTGCGTAAACATAGCCAACTCAAACCGTTTGTTTACGTATTGTTTACGCAGAAAAAGAAAAACGAGGTTGTGTCAAAATGCTGGCACAACTTTTTTTTATGCGCAAAGCCCGGACTTTCCCAAGCCCGGGCTTTGTTATTACCTAAATTTTTTGTAACTTTAGGCATTACATTTTCGTTATGGCGAAGTTACATTTTCGTCCTTACATTCCCAACCAAACCGTTCTTTTTCCACAAAGAATTGATGAAAACATA
>OBWY01000950.1_pt1 | contig 19464 bp, 9 predicted proteins | sample 1538081 | NCBI WGS metagenome assembly OBWY01 (sample SAMEA2580089, study PRJEB22360) | human gut metagenome | biome: human gut; feature: human-associated habitat; material: faeces | place: Denmark | collected 2008/2010
CCATCGGCGGCCAGCACGGTGTACTTGCCAGCCGGCACGGCCTCGACCGTTGCGGCCGATTCGTTGGCGTTGAACACCACCACATACGTGTCGCCGCCGTCCTTCAGCTGGTAGGCCACCACGCCGTCGGACTGCTGCAGCACCGTCATGTTCTTGGCGATGTCATCATAGCTGCTCAGGTGCAGGTTCTTGATGGACTTGCGCAGGGCGATCAGGCCCTTCACATAGTTCACGGAACCCGCCTGCTCGACCGTGCGGTTCCAGTCGATGGCGTTCACCGCGTCACCGGCGTTGTAGCTGTTGCCATTGCCGCCCTTGGTGCGCAGGAACTCCTGGCCGAACTGCATGTCGGCGATGCCCTGCGAGAGCAGAATCAGCGAGTCGGCGAGCTTGGCGCGAGCGAGTCGCGTCTCCTCGGAGTCGTTGGGCGCGCTCTTGACCAGCTTGTCGTACAAGGTCAGGTTGTCGTGGATCTCGACGTACTGCACCACCTGATCCGCGCCGCCGTAGTTCGTGTCGGCGGTGCCGTTGTTGCAGTGGCCGTTCTCATCGATGCCCTCGCGCTTGTTGTTGCAGCCGAGCACGTTGGTGGCGATGAGGTTCTCCTTGTCGGCCTTGCCGGCGATGAAGCCGGTGTCCTCGTCGGAGAACACGCTGCCCTTGATCGCGTCGCGCAGGGAGTCGTTGAAGAACGCCACGCCCTTGACCTTGGAGGCATTGGGCTGCGTGGTTTCCTGGTTGCCAATGGCGTCAGTCATATCCCAGCCTTCGCCGATGACGAGAATCGACGGATCGATCTCGTCAAGCGCCGCACGCACCTGATTCATGGTGGTCTGGTCAATCAGACCCATGAGGTCGAAGCGGAAGCCGTCCACGTTGTACTCGGTCGCCCAGTACTTCACGGAATCGACGATGTACTTACGGGCCATCGCACGCTCGGAAGCCACGTCGTTGCCGCAGCCGGAGCCGTTGGTCAGGTTGCCATTGGCGTCGTAGCGGAAGTAGTAGCCAGGCACGGTCTTGTTGAAGGCGTGTTCGGAGGCGTTGTAGACGTGGTTGTAGACCACATCCATCACCACGTACAGGCCGTTCTTGTGCAGCCCGGAGACCATCTGCTTCATTTCCTTGACGCGAGCGCTCGGGTCACTCGGGTCGGAGGAGTACGAGCCTTCCGGCACGTTGTAGTTCTCCGGATCGTAGCCCCAGTTGTACTGCGCGCCGTAGCTCAGATCGCCGGTCTCGTCCACGGAACCGTAGTCGTAGACGGGCATGATCTGCACATGCGTCACGCCGAGCGACTTGAGGTAGTCGATGCCGGTGGACGCCGCGCCCTGCTTGCCGTCGACCGTGGTGCCCTCCTCGACGAAGCCGAGATACTTGCCGCGATTGGCTTCGGAGACGCCGGAGTTCGGGTTGATGGTCATGTCACGAACGTTCGCCTCGGTGATGATCGCGTCGGTCGGCTTGCTGAACGACGCCATGCGCTTGCCGGCATCGCCCTTCTCCTTGCCGGAGAGCACGACGGATCGCTCGCCGTTGGCCACGGCGGCGGTCGCGTACGGGTCGGCGGACGTGTTGACCGTGCCGTCGGCGAAGGTCAGCTCGTAGTCGTAGGCGTAATCCTTGAGATCCTTGTCCACGGCGAACGTCCACACGCCCTTCTTGCCGGACTTCTCCAGCGTCACGGCGTCGGTCTGCGCTGCCTTCGGATCGGTGGAGTCGGCGTACAGGCGCAGCGTCACCTTGGTGGCGGTCGGCGCCCACAGCTTGAACGTGGACTTCTCGGCCTTGTAGGTCACGCCGAGATCATCGCCGTCGTAGGCGTACTTCTTGTCGAACGCGTCGGAGCGCACGACGGCGCCGAGCGACACGTTCTGTGTGCCGTAGTCCTCGATCGTCACCTTGTAGGCCTTGGTCACGTCAAGATTGTCGGCCGTGGTAATGGTCACGGTGTTCCCGCTAGCCTTCACGTCCTTGATCTTCGCACCCTCGACCGACACCGCGTCGGCCGGCTTGTCGATGGTGAGCGCCTTGTTGAGCTTGACCGTGATGGTGTTGAAGTCGGTCATTTCGGCGGAGACGATCGTGCCCTTGGCGTCGTAGAGCGTGCCGTTGGTGTAGATCGTCGTGTCGCCCTGCACCAGCCAGATTTCGGCGGATGCGGTGCCGTCGGCGTTCACGGTGATGGCGGACTGCGGGATCGTGCGGTTCTCGTCGTTCGGATCCTTGGCTTCCCAGCTGTCGCCGCCGTAGCGCACGATGAACTGCGGAGTGCTCATGCCGCTGCCCTTGAGCGTGTACTTGGCGATCAGGCCGTAGTCGTCGTGCTCGGTGAACGGGTAGGCAGCACCGTTGACGCCGTCGGCCCAGCCCCAGATGTCCCATGCCTTCATGCCGTCTTCGCTGGTGTAGTCGTCGGCGAGGCGGTGGTAGTGGATGGTCACGTCGATCTGGTTGGCGGCCTTCTTGTAGCCGTCGGGGGCTTCGGTGAGCGTTTCGTCCGGATTGGCGCCGTCGACCCAGATTTCGGCGGTGCCGGTGGAGCCGTCGATGGTACGGTCGCCGCCGACCTTGTCCCAGCCTTCGGTGGTGACGATCACACCGATCTTGGCGGCGTCGTACGCACCATCGATGGTGGTCTCGAACACCTTGCCGTAGGAGTCCTCGCCGGTGAAGGCGTGCCACGCGCCGTTCAGGGTGGCGCCGTTCTTGTCGGTGCCCCACATGTACACGCCGCGATCGGCGACGGCGTCGCCTTCGGCGGGCTTGTAGTGCACGATCACCTTGGTCTTGGGCTGGTACGACTGCACATCGGAGGGCACGCCGGCGCTGGCCTCGTGGTCGGCGACCGCCGTCCAGTGGCCCTGCGCGGTGTAGTTGCCGCCGCCATTCGGGTTGTCCCAGTTGTCGCCGCCGTCGGTGAATACGTATTCGAAGGACTTGCCCTTCGGATCGACCGTGAACTTGACCCAGCCGTTGCCGGCGTCGGCCATCAGCTCGTGGCCCTGCTCGGCCCAGCCGTCGATACCGTAGTGGAGGTACGCCTGCTTCCAGCCGTCGGGCAGCTTGTAGTAGATGGTGCGGCTCGTGTCGGCCGCGGCCTTCTTGGTCTCGTCGTTGACGGACAGGTCCGGATCGGACGGATCGGACTTGGTCGTGCCGGTCCAGGAATCCTTGGTCGCGCCCGCGTAGATCGCGATGGCGGAATTCTTCGCGAGCGTCGCGTCGAACGTGCCGTCGTCCTTCACGGTCACAGTTGCAGAGCAGTCGCCGGTGGCGTACACGTTGCAGTATTCGCCGGCGGGCAGTGACGTCTGGAACGTCTGCTTGGAGTCGTCGGCGCTGTTGTTGAGCGCGAGGTAGCCGACGGCGCCGCGACCGAAGCCGAGCACGTTGGTGTCGTACGCCTTCCAGTTGGTGACGTCAGTGCCGTTGACCGCGTTGTGGAAGCCGATCATGCCGCGGATCGCGGTCCAACGTTCGGCGCACTGCCAGGTGCCGGAGGTCATCGAGCCGTCGGTCGGGCACTCCATGTCGGGCACGGAGGTTTCGGTGGCGCCGGGAGCGCCGTCGTCGGAGTTGTCGAAGTAGTAGCCGGAGTAGATGTGCGGCTGGCCGTAGTCGTACGCGAGCATGAACGCGTTCGCGAGCAGGTACTTCGAGCCCTTCTTATAGGTGATGGCCGATCCGCGCTCTGTATCCCAGTTGGTCACCCACACTGCGGCCTTGTCGGAGCTCACCCAGCCGTCGCCGCCGACCTTCGCAAGGCCCTTGCTAGCGTCGGTGATGTCGCCGGCGAAGGCGACCGACAGGTGGTTGGTGAAGTTGAATTCGGAGACCTTGCCGTTCGCCACATAGTTGCTCGGCTGGATTTCCGCGGCTTCGGAGGCGTTGCCGATGACTTCCTGCTCGAAGAAGATATCGTCGGCGTTGCGGCCGGACTTCTCGGCGAGCTTGGCCTTGATGGCGGCCACGTCGGCCGTGGCGATGTGTTTGACCGCGTCGACGCGGAATCCGTAGACGCCGAGGTCGAGCAGGCGGTTCATGTAGTCGGCGAGCTTGTCCTGCACGTATTCTTGGCTGGTGTCGAGGTCCTGCAGGCTGGTCAGGCGGCAGTTCTGTACTTCGTCGGCGTTGGTGTAGTCGCCGATGTTCTTGGTGCAGTCGTGGAAGTTCTCTTTGGTGTACGGGATTGCAGGGAAGTTGCCCTCGCCGTCGTACTTGCTGCCGGCGACGCCGGTGCCCTCGCCCTGATCGGCGCCGGTGGTGTGGTTGATGACCGAGTCGGCGATGATCTCGACGCCCGCCGCGTTGCACGTGGCGATCATGGTCTTGAACTCGGCTTCCGTACCGAGCTTGGAGTCGAGCTTGTAGCTGACCGGCTGGTAGGAGGTCCACCATTCAGTGCCCTGGATGGACTCCATCGGCGGGGAGACCTGTACGTAGCCCACACCTTCGGGGCCGTAAGCCTCGGTACACTCCTTGGCCACCGAATTCCAGTTGGTTTGGAATGCGATGGCGATCACATCGCCCGGCGCGCCAACAGATGTGCGCGCCTGTGCATTGGCCTCGGTCTCGTCCGCAGAAGCCGGCAATGCTACCAGCGTTGTGGCAGACATTGCCACCGCTATGCCGGTTACGGCAAGGCGTTTGGCGAGCGAGCTGAATCGTCGTACGGCCATATGAGTCCTTTCTCTCATCCTTGAGCATTGACCGCACGAACCATGAAGGGGAACACCCCCTATCGCACGGTCAGACCGTTGACAACGTTTGCAACACTTTCAGCACCACTCCTGCAGAAACGGCATGCAGCACAGTTGACAGACTGCATACGTTCGCAACACTATGTCCCAATCAGCATACCACACCAAGCAACACTTCCCCCAGCTTCGCGCTAACGTTTGCAGTATATGATACAAATGATTACACATCGTGGATGGCGCAACCCGTTAGGGGGATTACGTGGCATAGCCGATACCACGAATTGCACGAGGAGGAACATGGGCAAGGCAGACATCTACCAAGTAGCCAAGGAGGCCGGAGTCTCCATTTCTACAGTGTCGCGCGCCTTCACCCGCCCGGAACTCGTCTCGGCGAAGACCCGCCGCAAGGTGCTGGATGTGGCCGATAAGCTCGATTTCAACATCTCCCGCTCCGCCACCGCCCTGAAGTCCGGACAGACCTACCGTGTGGCGATGCTGATGAATGAGGAGATCACCAGCTGGTTCAATACGCAAACGTTCGCGGGCATCGAATCGGTGATGCATCCGGCCGGCTATGACATCTCGCTGTTCCAGCACATCGATACCGCCGCAAACCGTCATGAGTTCTTCACCGACCTGCCGATTCGCCGCAATGTCGATGCCGTTTTCGTGGCCTCGTTCGCTATCGATCCGCACGAGGTCGAGCAGCTGCAGCGCATTCATGTGCCGATCATCGGCATCAATACGCCGTCTTCCGAAAGCTTTGACGCCACCATCAGCATCGACGACGAAAAAGGCATGTACACGGCCGCGCAGCATCTCATCAACCTCGGTCACAAGCACATCGTCTACCCCTGTTCCGAGGCAGCCGGGCTGGATTCCTCGATTGACGCACGCGCACAGGGCTTCATCAACGCCTGCAAGGACGCCGAAGGCAAGCATGACATCAATTGGGAAGTGCTCTCCGTGCCGCGCGGCCCGGCCTTCGCCGACTCCGCATTATCCGCGCTGCTGGCGATGGATGAGTTCCCGGACGCAATCTGCTGCCAGATGGATATGATGGCGATTCCGCTGGTGCTCAAGCTGGAGCGTTACGGACACCGCACGCCGCGCGATTATTCGATTGTCGGCTTTGACGACAGCCCCTATGCCGACACCATCAACTTGACGACCATGCGTCAGGATCCGTATGCGATGGGCCGCGCAGCTGCCAATAAGGCGTTGACGCTCATCAGTGGCAAGACGCTCTATGACCCGCACGAGGTGCTCGAGGCACAGCTAGTGCCGCGCAGCACCGATATTCCATTCGGGGAAATGGCGTAACTAGTCCAGCGCGCCGATAATCAAAAGCACTGGATAGACCGCGTACCAGGCCCACTTGGTCCAAGACTGCTTGAACCCGACTTCGTCATTGCGGTAGTGCAGGAAGGCCACACCAATACCGGGCGTAATGCACATCACGGCACCCAGCAGCCCGGCGGTGAACATCATCGTATTTTCACGCGCGTTCAGGAAGTAGAACACCAGCACAAACAGCAGCGTCAGCACACCGGTATACATAATCCGCTGATCCACGCCCACGCGCAGCAGCAACGCCCACAGCAGTCCGGCCAGAATGACTACAATGGTCAGCAGCCAACGCACCGCAGCCGCACCACCTCGCTGAGCACCGGACCACGGGCGCAGACTCTCCCCGCCGTACTGGTATGCAATCCAATCCACCAGCATGAGCACGACCAGGGCGATGACCAAGCCATACACCGAGTTCTGCGCGCTCAAGTCGAATGGCTTGCCGGTCATAATCAGGTCGTACGGCACATCGCTGACCACCGCGACGATGAACAGACGGAGCACATATTTTCCAATGCTGCCCGTATGCCGGTAGCCGTCGAACAGCAGCCATGAGTAGATGGGGATGGCGCACCATGAAGCCGCCGTGCACGCCACCACCACGGTCAGTGCAGCCATGTCCCGAGTCGGGTCGCCCAACATGGCCGGCAGGACCGAGACGCCGGCCACGCCCAATGCCATGAATAGGGCGCCGATCATCTTGAGACGGAATACGGACAGGCCCTTGCGGCGGCGCTTCTCACCACGCCGCTGCTTTGCCATCTCCATTTCGTTCATAAGGTTGCGCCTTCCTGTTCTGGCTCCCCTCTTCAGAGGGGAGCCAAGTTAAACCCCACTACTTAACGGCTCAGTCCTGCAATTACGGACTCGCCTGCGGCGAGGCTCAATCCGACCTTCGCCCGGCTATCGCCTCGCTCAGGCTGACGCTACAGACAGCCCACCGGGCTGTCTGCTTAACGCGTCAGCCCTTAACCGAACCAGACATCGATTCCTGGTAGAAGCGCTGCATGACGATGAATAGGATGGCGATCGGGATGGAAATCACCACGGCTGCTGCGGCGAAGCGCGCGTACCAGTTCTGGATGTATTCCTTCTGCAGCATGAGCCACAGGCCGAGGGCCACTGTGTAATTGGACTGCGTGCGGCAAATCACCTTGGCCATCACGAAGTCGAGCCACGGGGTCAGGAAGCCGATGATGGCCTGGTAGACGATCATGGGCTTACAAATCGGGATGATGATCTTGGTGAACACCTGCAGACGGGTGCAACCGTCCAGCAGCGCGGCCTCGTCAAGCGAGGTCGGAATCGTATCCATGTATCCCTTCATCACGTAGAAGCCCGCGCCGGTACCGGCGGAGTAGACCAGAATCAGGGCGATGGTGGTCATGCCTTCGCTGGTCAGACCCACGGCCTTCAAGATGAAGTAGATGGCGGAAACGGCCATGATGCCGGGGAACATGCCAAGCACCAGCACCACGTTCATGAAGGTCTTGCGGGTACGGAAGCGCATGCGGCTCATGCAGTAGGCCACGGACAGCACGAACACCACCGAGATGAGGCACACGAAGCACGCCACGATGAACGTGTTCATGAACATCTTCGGGAAGTTCAGCACCGAGCGGTCGGTGAACAGCGTGATGTAGTTGTCGAGCGAGAACTCGGTGGGGAAGAACGTCTTGGTGTAGGGTGCGGTGTTCTTGTTGAAGCTCTCCGCAAACACCCAGACAATCGGAATCAGCCAGATGATGGCCATGACTCCCAGGAAGAGATAGGAGAGGACGTCGCCAAGAATACGACGCTTCTTGGTGTCATGCATCAGACCGTGCGATTCAGGTTGCTTCATACGGGAAGCCTGTACGGCCTGCTCGGAATGCCTGCTCATCGGAATGTCTCCTCGTTCTTATAGGAACCGGAATTGCGGTAGGTGATCAGCGACACCACCGCGAGGACGATGAACGTCATGATGCCAATCACGGCACCGAGGTTGTAATCGTTCTTATCGACGGTCAGCTTGTACAGCCAGGTGATCAGAAGGTCGGTCTTGCCTGCGGAATCGCCGACCGGCACCGGGTTGCCGCCGGACAGCAGGTAGATCACGTTGAAGTTGTTCACGTTGCCGGTGAACGTGGTGATCAGGTACGGGGTAAGCACGAAGATGATGTACGGCATGGTGATCTTGGTGAAGATCTGCCACCAGTTCGCGCCGTCGATCTTGGCCGCCTCGTACTGATCGGCCGGGATGTTCTGCAAAATACCGGTGACCTGCATGATGGTGTACGGAATACCAACCCACAGGTTGATCACGATGACCGTGACGCGAGCCCAAGTGGCATCCGTGAAGAACGGCAGAGCCTGATCAATCCAACCCCACTCCATGAGCAGGCGGTTGATGGCGCCGGTGGGCTGAAGCATGGTGCGCATGACCAGCAGGGAGACGAACTGCGGCACGGCGATGGACATGGAGAAGCACGCACGCCAGAAGCCCTTGAAGCGCGTGGTCTTGCGGTTGATGACCATCGCGAAGAACATGCCGATAAAGAAGTTCAGGAAGGTGGCGAAAAACGCCCAGACCAGCGTCCAGATGGTCACCTGCAGGAACAGGCGGGCGTTGACGGTGCCGCCGCTGTTGGAGAACACCTTGGCGAAGTTGTCGAAGCCCACCCAGTCGAACAGCACCAGATGGTTGCGGTCGTAGCTGGTGAATGCCATCGAGATCATGAAGATCAACGGCAGAACAGTGAAGACCAGAATGCCGAGCGTCGGCAGGAACATGAGCAGTCGGTGCACCTTGGCGTTGGTCAGCTCACGCAGATCGTTGCCCAGGCTCGGGGCCTTGCCCTGCTCGCGGGCCAGGCACTCGGCCTTGTATGCGGACTTGAGCGAAACCGTCCACAGATAGATGAAGAGCAGGCAGAGCACCACGGTACAGACGCCGTACAGCAGAATGACCACGGAGTTGTCGCCCTGGGTGTACTCCCAGAAGCCGTCGACGAGTACCTTGCCTTGCTTCTGGTCACCCAGGCTGGGGAGCTTGGACAGGCACGTGATGCCGTTGGTGAACAGAAATACGAAGAATGCGATTTCAAGGACCAGCAGTGCCACGCCCTTGACGTATTGCTTGCGAACGATGTTGCCCAGTCCGAATACGACTGCGGATAGTTTGGTGAACACATCGCCCTTGGTAAGCGCGTTGCCTACCGAGTATGGCGAGGGCGCCACATAATCCGCACCCATTTTGCGGCGGCGCTTCATCTCGCGCGGGGAAAGTGCTGCTGCTGTCATTGCACCCTTCCGCCTCTCACTGTAAATGATGGAAACCGTTGCTCCGGGCCGCGATGCCCGGCTTGTTGTTTGTCTTCGCTTAAACCCGTTCAGAGCCCGGACACCGCATGCACGCTGCCCGAGCTCTGCCGGCAATGAAGGAGGAGAAACAAAGAAGGTTGAAACCGTTGGTAGGTGAGGGGCTGCGGGCGGATGCAACGGCTTCACATCATCCGCCCGCAGCTGGCGTACCTTACGGACCCCTCATATTTGATTGTTGGTTATTCAGCTATAGGTTGGGTTGGCCAGTGCAGAGGAGTGGTCCGCACCAGCCAAGTGCTGCGAGCCGTCAAGCGATCACTTGGCGTAGGAACCGACCTGCTCGACCCAGGCGTCGGTCTTGGCCTGAGCGTTGTCTACGGTGACTTCCTTGTTGAGGATGGCGTCGCCGAAGGCCTTGGCCGGATCCCACCAATCAGCCATGCCGGCCAGACCGGACTGCAGAATGGCGGTGTTGGCCATGGTATCGGTCTGTCCGATGGCCACCGGGTCATCGGCGGTCAGATCGGTGAGGGTCTTGTCGGTCGGGATGATGTTGCGCACCGTGTAGTGCAGCTTCTGGGACTCGGTGGAGCCGAGGTAAGCGGCGAACTGGGCAGCGGCCTTCGGGTTCTTGGCGTTCGGGTTGTAGGCGGCGGCCTTGGTGGCGGCGAAGGACTTCATCTGCTTCGGTGTACCGTTCACGGTGAAGGTCGGCAGCTGGGCGACGCCCATGTTGGCGCCGAGGGCTTCCTTGATGTCGGCAGCGGACCAGGAGCCGGAGAAGAAGGCCTTGACGGTGCCGGACTGCATCTCGGACAGGCCGGAGTTGTCGGCGCTGTTGTGGAAGTTCGGGTTGGCGGCAAGGTCGACCAGGTACTTGGTGATGTCGCCGGCGTCCTTCGGGAACACCATGCCGGCATCCGGGTCAGTGCCGTCCTCACCGAAGAGGGTCAGACCATCGTAGAAGCCACCGATGTACCAGGAATCGTTGAGCGGGAAGGCGACCGCAGCCTTGGAGACCATAGTGTCGAGGCTCTTGATGTCATCCTCGGAGAAGGTGGACTTGTCGTAGTACATGAACCAGGTGTTGTCGGTGTAGGGAACGCCGTACATCTTGCCGTCGGAGCCAGTCACGGAGGCGACTTCCAGATCGCCATTCTGCTCCTTGACCTGCTTTTCAGCGTCAGAGCCGAGCTCGCCGATGCCCTGGACCTTCATCAAAGCGCCGAGCTGATCGGAGGCGAACATGTAGACGTCCGCGGCGGCGGTCGGATCGGTCTGGACCTGGGTGGCAGCGTCGCCCTCGGAGAGCACGTCGTTCTTCCAAGTGATCTTGTACTCGGGGTGCTCCTTCTCGAAGTTGGCCTCGACCTGGCTCAGCCAGGAGTCGTTGCCGCCGTCCTGATCCTCCTGCGGGGCCCACACGCTCAGGGTCACATCTTCAGTGCCGCCGGACTTTGCGTCGCCGGCATTGTTGGAGCCACCACATGCGGCGAGGGGTAGCAACATAGCTGCGGCAGCAGTAAGGCCGATAGCCTTCTCCCAATCGATCTTCATTGATCTGTCCTTTCCTGATTCGGTTCCCGTTCCGATAGTTTCGATGCACACGTTTTCAGTTCTATAGGAAAACGAATGATGCATACGCTCGCATTATCGTGGCTAGCCCTTGAAATGTTTGAGGTTTGCAACATTGCCGAACATCGTTGATTTTTAGCATAACACGCATTTTGCATACGTATGCAGTTTCGTTTTTGCTGGTATTATTGCAATCGATAGGCATAGCCCTGAACCCGCATAAACAAAGGAGTTTCCATGTCAGGCCGCGTACGACACGCCGAAGCATCCCCCCGTCCATCCTGGCTGAGTTCCGCCCGTTTTTACGAGGTTTACCCCCAAAGCTTCGCCGACTCGAACGGCGACGGCATCGGTGATCTTCGCGGACTGACCGAACGACTTGGCTATATCCATGACCTGGGCTGCAACGCACTATGGATCAATCCCTGCTTCGATTCACCGTTCAAAGATGCCGGATATGATGTGCGCGACTACACGAAGGTCGCACCGCGCTACGGCACCAACGATGACCTGACCGCCCTGTTCGAGCACGCCCACACGCTCGGCATGCACGTGCTGCTCGACTTGGTCCCCGGCCACACCAGCGAGGAGCACCCTTGGTTCCAGGCCAGCTCACGTCCTGACCCTACTGAGCGCGTTACCCCCGTTGATGCCGATCGAACTATCCCCGTCGAGAGTGTTACCCCCGTCGGACAAACCACCCCCCGAATCGCTTCGCCCTTCGACCCCCGCCGGCGGGGGTCGGATTGTGAAACAATCCGGAGGGTGGTCCAGGAATCCGCCATCCAAGAATCCGTCTCCGACCGCTACATCTGGACCGACTCCTGGATCGCCGGCGGCGACGGCCTACCCTTTATCGGCGGCGAAACCGAGCGCGACGGCACCTACATCATCAACTTCTTCAAATGCCAGCCCGCCCTCAACTACGGCTTCGCCCACCCCAAACACCCGTGGCAGAAGCCCGCATTCGGCCCCGAAGCACTGGCCACGTGCGAGGCGATGCTCGACGTCATGCGCTTCTGGCTCTCCCGCGGGGCAGACGGCTTCCGCGTGGACATGGCCGACAGCCTCGTCAAACACGACGACGACGGCAAGCCTTTCACCATCCGCACCTGGCAATACATCTTCTCGAGAATCCGCCCCGAATTCCCCGAGACAGCGTTCGTTGCCGAATGGGGGCGGCCCTACGAGTCGATGCAGGCCGGCTTCGACATGGACTTCTACCTCGACTGGCGCTGGGACGGCCATCCGAACGGCTACAACATGCTGCTGCGCAATACGGATACGCCGCTGGACCACGAGAGTGACGCCAGTTACTTCAACGCCGATTCCGGCACTTCTATCGCACCGTTCCTCGAACAATATCTGCCGCAGCTGCACGACTGCGAACGAGCCAGCGGCACCTTCAACCTCATCACGTGCAATCACGACACATTGCGCGTGGCACAGAGGCTTACCGAGCGCGAGCTCAAGGTGGCGTACGGCATGCTGCTGACCATGCCCGGCTGCCCGTTCCTTTACTACGGCGACGAAATCGGCATGCGATACCGGCCGCTGCCCACCAAGGAGGGCGGTTATGTGCGCACCGGCAGCCGCACCCCGATGCAGTGGGACGCCGATAAGCCGAATCTTGGCTTCTCCTGCGCCCCATCCGAGTCGTTATATCTGCCGGTCGATTCGGCCGCCGATGCGCCGACTGTTGCCAGCGAAGCCGCACGCGAGGATTCACTGTTCAACTGGGTTCGCGAGGTGCTGGCATTGCGCACCGAGCAGCCCGCACTGGCTTCCGACGCCCGATTTGACGTGGTGGCAGCGCCAGTGGATGGCCGCGCGTTTGCCTACATACGCACTCCTGCGGATGGTCACGCGTCCACCCACCCACACACGACCGCGGATTCCAGCTCGGCCCCCGCCCCCGCCGCCACTCGCGATGATGCCTCAGACCGAAATGGCGCTACGGGCCGGCCGTTGCTCTTAGCCATGAACCCCGGTCGAGGGATTGAAACCGTGGAACTGCCGAGCGAACTCCGTCCCGATGCATCAATGCTGCTAGCCCTCGGCTCCCCCACCGTATCCGGTCGCACCTTGACACTCCCCGCCCAGTCATTCGCCATCCTCGGCTAGAGACCCGCTCAGCCTCGCCCCCGCTGGCGGGGGCTGTCGGCAAAGCCGACTGGGGGTGGCCAACAGGCCGGCGCCCCCGACGCCTCCAAACCGGCCCAACTCACCGCTCTATTGCAATCGTTGTCAATATGAGCTACGGTAAGAGCAGAACAGGTTCAACATTGGTCTGTCAGATTGCCGGATCCTCAACGTAGAGCGGCCCTCAAACAGCAATGCAAACGAACAGCAGTACATGGACGCACAGCAAGGAGCTATTATGACCGAGGCGCGCAGCAATGAAGCGGCAACCAATGCACCAGACACCACACAGCGAACGGAAAGCGCCGAACGCCTTGCTCGACCGCTGATCAAATTGGCCAAAGCATCCGGGCTTGCGACCTCGTTCATCGACCAGCTCGGCACCTACACCGAAATCAGCGATGACGCATTGGTCGCCGTGCTCAAGGCCCTCGATGTGGATGCCTCCAGCGACGAGGCCATAAAACGTTCCATGACCGAACTTGAGGCCGAAAACAGCAAACGTTTGCTACCGCCCACCATCGTGGCCATCACCGGCAAGCCGACAAGCCTGACCCTGAATTGCCCGTCGGACGCGGACATCACCGCCGCCATCATGCTGGAAGACGGCACCGCATTCGACCGCTTCTCCCTACTGCCGAATCTCAACTCCGGCCAGCCGGATCTCGCCATCGCCCCCGACCTGCCGATGGGTTACCACACGCTGACCGTCACGGTTGACGGGCGCGGAGGCAAGACGACCATCATCGCCGCCCCCGCACGCATCGCCGTGCCGAAGGCGGTCGAGGAGCATCAGCGCTGGGGCTGGATGACGCAAATGTATTCGGTACGCTCCCATGATTCCTGGGGCATCGGCGACTACGGCGATCTGAAGCGTCTTTTGGCGAATGCCGCCGAGAAGTCCAAGGCCGACTTCATGCTCATCAATCCGGTTCACGCCGGTGCGCCGATTCCGCCGCTCGAGCCTTCGCCGTATCTGCCGGAATCGCGCCGGTTCCTCAACGTGACGTACATTCGTCCACAAGACATTCCCGAATACGCCACCCTGCCGGATGACGTGCGCGCCCAGGTGGATGCACTGCATGCCTCGGTGGCCGCACGCAATGATGAATCCACGCCGATGGATATCAACGCGGCGTGGGAGGCCAAGCGCCCGGCCCTGCGCCTGATCTTCGATGCGGGCCGCAACAACAAGCGCGAGCTGGAGTTCGAGTATTTCAAGGCCACGGCCGGCCCGGACCTCAATTCCTTCGCCACCTGGTGCCTGTGCTTCGAGGTGTGGGGCGCACCTTGGGGCGAGAACCGCTGGTTCTTCGAGAAGACCATCGACGACCCGACCGTGCAGACGCTGGTCAAGGACCATCATGATCTGTTCGAGTTCAACCGCTGGCTGCAGTGGATCGCCGCCGAGCAGGTGAACGACGCTCAGCACACGGCCTTGGATCATGGCATGACACTTGGCCTTATGCAGGATATGGCCGTTGGCGTGCACGGGCTCGGCGCTGACGCGTGGGCCAACCCGGAGCGTTTCGCCTCCGGTGGCGTCACGGTCGGCTGCCCGCCGGACTTCTACAACCAGCAGGGCCAGGATTGGGGCCAGCCACCGTTCAACCCGCGTTATCTGGAAGCCACCGGCTACCAGGTGTACCGCGAAATGGTGCATTCCATGTATGAGCATGCGGGCGCGGTGCGTATCGATCACGTGCTGGGACTGTTCCGCCTGTGGTGGATTCCGCAGGGACTTGGCGCCCGCAATGGCGCCTACGTGATGTACAACCACGAGGCGATGCTCGGCGTACTGGCCATCGAGGCCACGCGCGCCGGCGGCATGGTGATCGGCGAGGATTTGGGCACCGTGCCGGATTATGTGCGCCGCATTCTGGCCGATCATGGCGTGCTTGGCACCGATGTGGAGTGGTTCAACCGCGTGGACGATTCGCCGAACGCCGGCGATCCCTACCGCGCGCCGCAGGAGTACCGCAAGCAGGCACTGGCATCGGTCACCACACACGATCTGCCGCCAACCGCCGGCTATCTGAACTTCGAGCATGTGAAACTGCGCGAGGAGCTGCATTTGCTCAGCGAGCCGGTGGAGGTGTTTGCCGCTTCGGCCATGGCCGAGCGCACCGCGATGATGAACCGACTGGTGGAGGGCGGTTATATCACGCAGTCTGTGGCCGATGACGTGGAAGGTCATGTGCAGGAGATCGTTGAAGCCATGCACGCCATGCTCACTGATACGCCGTCGCTGTTGTTGCAGGCTGCGCTGGTGGACGGCGTGGGCGAATGTCGCTCGCAGAATCAGCCGGGCACGTCCAGCGAGTATTCCAACTGGCGAGTGCCGCTGGCAGATGACGAAGGGCACGTAGTACACACCGACGAGGTCTTCGACCTGCCGCGCGTGCAGTCCCTGTCCGCCGTAATGCGCCGCGAGAAGCGCTGAAAACGCTTCCTGATGGCAGAAAGACTGCCTAAATCAACTTCGAGGGGCTGATTTCGCGTTTGCCAGAGGTCTACCTCCACTTCAAGGGGCTCTTCATCCGTTGAAACGGAAGTAGAAACGGCTTTGCATCAACGTCATTTTGCCGTTTTGTAGCTGTGTCTACTTTGGCACCAGCCCCTCGAAGTGAAAGTAGATGTCCGGAGCAAGCCCAATCAGCCCCTCGAAATCGAGTTACGACAATCTGGCCGCTTTTTGAATAGTCCGGCACCCGAAACCGTTCATATTCCCAACGCGGAATCGCAGACGCGCGGGGCGCTTATTTTGTCGGACGTGCGGCGTGCCGGGCGAGGCCGGCAAATTCCCGATCGCGCTTTTGCTTACGTCGCATCAATATGACGATGAAAGCGAGCAGCATGGCCAAAAACACTATGGCTCCCAGTGCCAGCCATGTGGTGTTGATGCCATGCACATCGTCCGGGTCAGGCACTTCCTCCGGGATTTCGGCACGCACACCGGAGACCAGTAGGCGATGAGAATTGACACCATAAGGCGTACAGGTCATGAGGGTTACGCGATCCTCGCCTTTGGTGATGCGCAGTTTGCTGGAATCGTCGGGCTTGATCACGGTAATGCGATCGACCTTGTAGCCGAGTGTCTTGCCCATGACCTCGATGTAGAAGGCATCACCCTTCTTCATCTCATCAAGGCGAGTGAACAGCAACGAGTTTGGCAAACCGCGATGGCCGGTGATTACAGAGTGTGTGGATTTGCCGCCGACCGGCAATGAAGTGCCATAAAGGTGTCCCGCGCCCACGGCGAGCGCATCTTCGCTGGTGCCGTGGTATATGGGTAGGTTGACGTCGATTTTAGGAATGCGGATGGAGCCCATCACGCCTTGGCCGGCGTCGAGCAGACTCTGATATTCTTGATCTTTGGCGGCCATCGAATCATCCGCGCCGGAAGTGGTGGACTGGCCGGCATTGCTGGCAAAAGGATCTTTGACCTCGCCGATGGCGGCCTGGCCGCCAGCCACGAGTTTCTTGTTGTACTCGCGGGCGGTTTTGAGCTGGTTCTCCGCCTGTGGGTACGGCCAGCCATCCACCTCGCGCTGCGTCTGCTGCACGGTGGCGTTCTGCTGGTATTCGCTGATGGCGCGCATGACGAACGGCGTGGTGATGATGGCAAACCCGATCAGCAAAAACAGCACCGACAGCACAGTAAACACGCGCGACTGTGTGCGCGTACCACTTTGTTTTGCTCCGGTGCTGCTTCGCATTGGATGGACTCATCTCCGCTCAATAAACGACACTACCCCAAGAGCTAAGAAAACCCTGCGGATACGGGACTTCATGATAATTGTTTGCATCATTCGGTTCTCCAGAATCAGCAAAAATAAAGAAATATGGAAAAAGTCTCCGGGCGCATCGATCGGGAACAAGACGATGCGGCCGGAGACGGAGCAGGAACGGCGGGTTGCGAGGGGTAAGTGCGGTGCGCTGGCCGCCGTTCCTTAGCTATCTAGGCGTGTCCGCTCAGGCCTTGCGGCGAGCGCGGAGGGCGAAGATACCGGAGGCCGCGATGAACAGTGCGCCGACGGCCACAATCATGGCCAGACCAGCGCCACCGGTCCTCGGCAGCTCGGTGATGTTCTTGGCGTTCCAGATGTTCAGCGTCTTGCCGTCCTGGGACAGCGAGGCACGCTCGTCGGCGCCCTTCGCGAGGCTCAGCGCCACGACGGTGATGGTCTTGCATCCGGCGTCATCGCCGACGGTCGGCGTGATGGTGAACTGGAACTTCGGCAGACTAATCGCGGTGTAGCCGTCCGGCGGTGCAATCTCATGGACCTCGTAGGTGCCGGCATCGAGGCCGGAGACGTTGATCTTACCGTCTTTGCCAGTGGTGAACACACCATCGGTATCAGTGACCGCCGGCTCGCTATCGAGGTAGCTCCAGCCATCCTTGCCATAAGAACCGAGGTACTTGCCGTCGTGCTTGCTGGTACCGGAGACTGCCTTGATCGTGAACTTAGCGCCGGGCAGCTTAGTGGTACCAGCCTTATCGGTCTTCAAGATGTCGAACTTATAGGCATACACGGGCACTTCCGGGCCAGGAACCTTATGGGCGTGGTTCACTTCTTCCGGGTGGTTGGAGTATTCGAGGTCGACCTTGTTCGGGTTCTTCTGCAGATTGCCGGGCTCGGAAATCAGCGCATCCTTGTTGAGCTTAGCCTTGACGATCACGGTGACGGTGGCGCCTTCGAGGATGCCGTCAGTAGCGGACTTAGAGCCCTTGGCCTTGTTGACGTACTTACCAAGGTCGATAGTGGTCACGTGTCCGCCCTTGTAGGCATCGGTGTCAGGAGTGTTCACATCGCCATAGCCAGCGACGGTAACGGTGTAGTCCTTGTCCTTGACCAGAGTGACGGCCGTACCCTGAGCAGGAGTCAGCTTGACAGATTCGATGACGGTGCCGGCGGACACGGTCAGCGCCTTGCTGGCGGTGTCATTGATCTTGAAGATACGGGTCTTGGTTGCGTCCTTCATCGTCGGATCGATGTCGTAGCCGGTGTAGACCGGCACGGTGGAGGTCAGCTCATAGTAGACATCATCGCCAACTGCGTAATCCGGCTGAGTGTTCGGCTTGTAGGTGCCGTCGTCCTTGGAATCAACCAGCTTCTTGTCAATGGTCGGGGTGGTGTTCTTCAGCGTCACCGTGCCCCAGCTGTCGGCGCCATCGAAGGTGGTCGGCGTGATAATCGGGATGGAGTTGGTACCCTTGGTGTCATCCGTGGTCGTGACATCCTTGAGGAACCACAGGCCCTGTTTGAGTTCCTTGTTCTCACCGGTCTTCAGTGCGCTGTCACCGGTCTTATCGGCAGCGGGAGCACCGACCTTGGCAAGTTCCTTGGACAGCGACTTGGCGAACACACGCAGCGTGGAGCTATCGCCGCCCCACGGGCTGGTCAGCTCGCTCAGCGCCTTGCCAGATTTATCCTTAAATACCTTCTCGACCAAGTACCCCATCGGGTTGGCGACGGCATTGTCGGTGCTGTAGTAGTTGGCGTCTTTCTCGTATGCAACCTTTTGATCGCTAGTCATCGCGGCAACAATGGTTCTGACCATATTGTCATCGGTATCGATGAGGAAGCCGTTGATCTTGTTAGTACTATCCTTGGTGACGTTGGTCAACGATGCCAGGTGCCAGCCATCGAAGCTGTGATCCACCTGACCAGCGTCTGACTTGTTGATGGTGATGCTGCCGGTGGTCGGATCCGCAGCATACGCGGTGGAGACGCCTATGGCTAGACCGCTGACGGCGATGCCCAGAGCGGCGGCTCCGGAGATCACCCTCTTGAATATGGTGTTCATTTCTCTTTTCCTTTCTCTGAAATGGAGAAGAAGATTGTGTTGAATATTGGTTATTCAGTTATGAGTGTTGGTAGGCGGCCAATCGAGTGGCCTAGGGAGAAAAATCAGTCGGAGTCCTCCTCCCGTCGACGTTTGGCCAGTTGATGTCCGCCGGCGATGAGAACGCCAGCAAGTATGAATCCGTCGCCGACCAGAAGCACTAGGCGTCCGGTCCAGTCGGCGCCCGTGGTGGGCAGGCCGGTGAGCACCTTGGTGTTCACGAAGGTTGCTTCGACGGCAGTTCCGGCGCTGCTGCCGGTGGACGTTGATGACCATGTGCCGATTATCTTTCCGCCACCAGCTTCGGCATTGCCGGAGTCATCCTTGATGCGTGTCATCGTGGCGGAGACGGACAAGCCGGACAGCTTTCCGCTGGAATCCTTGGCTTGCTTGAGCGTGACTACGACTTGGTACTCCGCCTTCGAGTAGCGCAGGTTTTCCACCGCGTCGGCGGAATCTGGCACAATCTCGGTGATCTTGTAGGTGTAGGTCTTGGCGTAGTCGCTGGCGTCGCCAGCTGCCCCCCCCGGGAGCGTGAAAT
>OBWY01000962.1_pt1 | contig 19275 bp, 15 predicted proteins | sample 1538081 | NCBI WGS metagenome assembly OBWY01 (sample SAMEA2580089, study PRJEB22360) | human gut metagenome | biome: human gut; feature: human-associated habitat; material: faeces | place: Denmark | collected 2008/2010
AGCCGCCATTGAAAGAAGCGTCGCCTCCGGTATCCGCCACCTTTTTTTGCGCGCCTTCTGTTTGTCTATTCCATATAAGAAAAATGTCACGATATTGATCGCCAGTAAATACCACATTATATATCTCATATTCACACCTCGATTTCTTTTTGCATTGTAAAGGAATAAATAATCTTCTCTTTTACACATTTTCCTGTAAGCTGTTCCAATGCCCGCGCATAATAATCAAGCTGTGTATGATATTTTTCCCTCAATATCTCTTCTTTGAACACTCTGTCTGTCTTATAATCCAAAACAACCAATTCTCCATCTTCTTCAAACCAGACGTCGATGATTCCCTGAACCAGAACAGTTTCTTCCAGGCTTTCCCCTTTATAAAGTTCATCTGCATCTATTCCAAGAACAAAAGGCTGCTCTGCCCACAGTGTTCCCCGAACTGCCGCTCGATGCATTCTCTCTCCGACAGGTGTGTTTAAAAACCGTAAAATATCCTTCTCCCGAATCGAAGTACACATCTCCTCCGACAGCTTTCCGCTTCGTTTTTGCTCCTCGATCAGTTCCTTCAATGTCACTTCATCATACTTTTTCGAGAAATCAAGCAATTCCAGCAATCTATGATAAGCGCTTCCTCTTGATGCCCCGGTAAGCTCCTCCTCTTCCTGTAAAAATTTCGGAAGAAGGGGAACGACATCTGCCTCATCAAACACAAGTTCTCCGGCTTCTTCTTCCAAATAAGCACGTTTTTTCAGTTCTGATACCGTCATTTTTTGCTTCAGTTTTCGCTCACGCTCATATGGATATTGATACCCGAACTGTATTTCCAACTGTTCTTTCATCTGCTCATCATAGGTGCGAGTATCATCCCAGTTATGCAACAGCTCTTTCGTATACTGTCCGCTCAGCTCCTCTGCAACTTCCCCCGCGACAATCTCTCCGATTCCCATTTTATATACCCGGATTGGCACATCACGATCATACAGCGGATTCATAAACGGCGCTCCTATATTGTACGTCTCTAAGATCGGTGCAAAGGAAGCATGACGGTAAAGTGCCGGAAGTACCCAGTCGAAATAGGAATTTGCTTTTGTCAGTCTGCTGAATGTAAGCTCCGTTTCCTCATGGCTGCGAAGCCCTTCATAACTTCTTATTTTCTGTTCCAAATTCGATATTGTCCCCGTCATAATGAGTTTTTCTTTCGCTCTTGTAAGTGCCACATATAAAACACGAAGTTCTTCGCCCGCATTTTCCATCAACACTTCTCTTTGAATCATCCGTTTCAACAATGTTGGTGCCTTCGTTCTTCTTTCTACATCCACCGCGTCAATTCCGACACCAAATTCAGGATGAATCACAATACTTCCTTTGATATCCTGTGTATTGAATCGCTTGCTCATGCCGGACACAAAGACAATCGGAAATTCTAAGCCCTTACTTTTGTGAATACTCATTAGCCTGACGGTGTCTGCCTGTTCATCCAAAACAGATGCCTCTCCATAGTCCACATCATATTTATGAAGCTGCTCGATATAGCGGATAAAATGGAATAATCCTTTGTAGCTGGTACTCTCAAAGCTCACTGCTTTCTCCACAAGCATCTCCAGATTCGCCTTTCTCTGTTCTCCGGAAGGTAAAGATGCCACATAATCTCCATATCCTGTCTCTTCTATGATGTCCCATAGCAATGCGTGAATAGCCGTATAAGGTACTTTTCTTCGGAATCTTTCGTACTTTCTCAACAAATCTGTGATCCGCTCTTTGAGATTTTCGTCACTTCCATTTTCCAAATAGAACAATGTCCGCTCATAGAATGTCTTTCCTTCCCCTTCACACTGTATATTCGCAAGCTCCTCACTCGTCAGCTTGCCAAAACAGGAGGTCAGCACTGCCGCAAACGGAATATCCTGTCTCGGATTGTCTAAAATCCGCAAATAGTCCAAAATTGTCCGAATTTCTCTCGTCTCAAAATACCCTTCCTTAGAACCGCTGTACGCCGGAATCCCCTCCCGGTTCAAAATATTCGTAAATACATCTGTCCATCCTTTCAGGCTCCGCGTTAAAATTACGATATCACTATATCTGGCAGTCCGGTATTCCCCCGTCTCCTTATCCAATACCATGTGATGACCGACAAGTTCTTTGATCCGCCTCGCCACAGCTCTCGCCTCCAGCTCCCGGTTCGTTTCCTCCATCTTTTGATCATCCTCATCCTCAAAATCCGTATCTACCAAAATAACTTCTGTCTCATTTCCAGCCTGTTCTTCATAGGCTGCTCCGACATAGAGCGCAGCTTTGTCATCATATGCGATGCCTCCAAGCCCTTTTGTCATGACCTGTTCAAAAATAAAGTTCGTACTGTCAAGTACCTCTCTTCTGCTTCGGAAATTTTTGTGTAAATCAATTCTCTGCTTGTCGCTCTCCTCCAGACTATATGTGTTGAACTTTTCCATAAAAAGCTCTGGTCTTGACAGACGGAACCTATAGATACTCTGCTTAACATCCCCCACCATGAAAATATTATAGCTTCCTTTAGAGACTTTGGATACGCTCGTCAGAATCGCCTCCTGAATCAGATTACTGTCCTGATACTCATCGATCATAACTTCCGCAAATCTCTCCTGATACTCTTTGGCAGCCTTAGACGGCACTAGTTTCCCGCCCTCTTCCAATGTCAGAATCCGCAGAGCAAACTGTTCCATATCTCCGAAATCAATCATATTTTTCCCGGTTTTCTTCTCTGCAAAGGTATCAGCAAAATCATTTACAAGCTGTACAAGCACTTCCATATTCGATTTTGCCGAGAGCATATCCTGATACAACTCTTCGGGAGCGTCAAAAAAATACTGTTCTACAACCGAAGCCACCGTCTTCTTGACTTCCTCCCGGACACCTTTCACATAGGCAGCCAGTTCTTCCGAAACACTCTTGTCGCGGTTGGTTGCAAGCCTTGCCCATTTCACCTTAGAAATCAAGTTGGACATCTCCAAAAAGTCTTCTGCACTGTTAATTTTTTCTATATTCTGCAGGTCTGCTTCCAGAGTCTCCCGATACATATACGGCCCATCTTCGCAGTCACATACTTGCAGCCCTGATACAATAGTTTCTTTCAGATCTTTCATATAATATCTTGTATTGCGCATAATATGTCCTACAAACTCTGACTCTGTCATCGCCTGCAGACTGTCAAACTCGTACTGTTCCACACACTCTTGCAACCATTTCCCCGGATTCGGATAACTTCTTGAAAATTCATATAGCTGCAAAATAAGCTCCTCTAGTTTCTTATCGTCTCTTCCAGATGCAAAACACTCTACAAATTCCTGAAAGGTCTGACTCCCCTCTTCATAATATCTTTCTAAAAGCTCTTCCATCACGTCATGCTTAAGTAGTTTGAGTTCTCCTTCTTCGGCAATCCGAAATCCCGGATCCAGATCGATCGTATGGAAATAATCCCTTATGACAGAGAGACAGAAGCTGTGGATCGTCGTCACCTGTGCACTGTGAATCAATGTCGCCTGACGCTGCAGATGCACATTATCCGGATTCTCCTCCAGTGCTTTTTCAATTGCTGTACGTATACGTTCTTTCATTTCTGATGCTGCTGCCTCCGTATAGGTCACAATCAAAAGCTGATCCACATCTATCGGATTTTGATCTTTTGTAAGTCTCGTAATAATACGCTCTACAAGCACCGCAGTCTTTCCTGATCCGGCTGCTGCCGATACCAAAATATTTCGATCTCGCAGGTCAATAACCTGCTTTTGTTCCGGTGTAAATGTTACTCCCACTCTGACACCTCCTCTCTCATCTTCATAAGCGCCTCATCTTTTTTGAGTTTCTGCAGTCTCCGATATTCATATCCCGGAATTTTTTCTTCAAATCCGCAAATCGCCTTGTAAGGGCAGTAACTACAGCCTGTCATCGTTCCAAGCTCATATGGGGACACCTCCGTCTCCCCTTCTAATATTCTTGTCCCAATCTGTTTCATCTGCTTCTTGGCATACTCTGAAATCAGCTCAAACTCTTCCTGTGTCGCTGTTTTGGATGCCTTTGACAGACTCCTGTCTTTATTTCGCCCGATTGGCACAACAAGTGAATTTCCGGATATCTCCCTATCCAAATGCCGCACCACTTCTTCCCTTGCATTCACCACGCCATCCAAACGCAGTTCTTTTAATATTTTCTTTTCCAGTTTTTCTTCATCTTTTTCCTTGTCCACGATTGGATCTTTCATCTGATAATAAAAAATCCCGGCAGGTATCACTGTTTTCCCGTGATTTTTTCTGCTCTCCAGTTCTAACGCTGTATTCAGATATAAAACGAGCTGCAACTGTAAGCCATAATACAATTCCCCCAGATCAAACGCTTTCGCCCCCGTCTTATAATCAATCACTTTGACATAGACATTGTCCTCATCCTCACAGATGTCAACCCTGTCAATCTTTCCACGCAGTCTCATTCGCCCATGTCCATCCAGCGCAATGTCCGATGTGGATAGTCCGGATGCTCCTCCGAAAGAAATCTCATACCCGCCCGGCATGAAATCGCCCTTCTCCAACTGTTTTGTCAGCGCCCAGACGGTGCGCCTCATCATACGTTTCAGACGTTTGATAATATATTCATTTCTCGCCGAGCTATAGAGGATTGTATTTCCATAATCCACAATACTTTCCTCCACACTTTCTTCAATCAGCTCTTCTCTTCTTACTTCCGGAAGCGTCGTCCATGTGTACCCCTCCGCCTCCAGTTTTTTTGCAAAATGTTCAATGGCACTATGAAAAATATTTCCAAGATCGATCGCCTGAAAAGTATATTCCTCACGTTCCCGCAAATTTAGCCCGTAAGATAAAAAATGAGCATAGGCACATGCCGAAAATTTTTCTAATCTGGTTACACTGTTCTCTAAAATAGTCCCATACAATCGTTGAGCTGTTCTTGTTGTAAGACCATCTTTTGGTTTTTCATAAAAACAAGCTTCCACTATCTGTTCTATTTTTTTTCGCCATTTTGGATTTTGTCTGTACCATGTATACAATTCCTGCCACTCAGTGCCCAATCCTTCGTGTTTTTTCTGTAACTTTTCAATCAGATATGCAAATCCGCTTTTCGGTGTCAATTCTTTTTTGTCTGGCTGACAATCTGCATCTTGAATTTCCATCTTTTTGTACATTCGCCGTAAATCCTGAATCAGGTATGCCGGGCGAAGTGTCTTTCCATCCGCAGAGACTTTACTATATGTCACATACAACTGTTCGGATGGTTTTGTCATCAGCAGATAGAGATAAAACTTCTGAATGAATGCTTTTTCTTTCGCTCCCGGAGCCAGTACCACTCCTCCTTTTTGTAACAGCTCCCTGTCATGCTCTGAGAGAATACCTCCCGCATTTTCTTTTCCTGGAATATACATGTCATTGGCTCCAAGCAAAAACACCGCCTTGATGTCCTTGATACGGGTTCTTTCAATATCCCCCGCCACAACCTGATCAAGACTTGGCGGAATCACACCAACCTTCGCCTCCTCAAGTCCTGCATCCAACAATTCACAATACTCTTTCAGCGCAATCTGTTCCCCTCCAAGCAACTCTACAAACTTATCAAATAATTCAATTACAATACGGTATACCTGTCCATATTCTTTTTCTAATGCAAGTTCTCCGTCATTTCCAAATCTAATTTCATATTCTTTTACCTTTTTTTGCAATTCTCCCTTCACAAGAAAGTCATACAGTGCTTTTGTGACTTCTGAGACCGTTTTGTTTCGTTTTTTTAATACCATTGTCACATCTTCCACTTGAATAAGGAAACGTTCTTTAATGTCATTAATACGTTCCAATTCCGTTTCCTCCATCCCTCTGGCTCTTCGAATCCATTTCTCCTGCCATTTTTTGTATCCACGGATTCCAAGTGCAATAACATAGTTCTCCACAATGTCAATCTCTTCGTCTGAAAACCCCGTCAGTCCCGTGCGCAGATAACGGAATACACTTTCATATGAAAAGTTCTGTTCCACCATCGCAAGAAGACTTCTGACGTATTCCACAAATGAATTCAACAAAATACTTCTTTTATGATCCATAAAGATCGGTATCTGATATTCTCCAAAAATCTTTTCAATCTGATTTCCATATGTGTTCAAGTCACTTGCAATGATTGCAATCTCCCGATAACGGTATCCTCTTGTCCGAGCCAGATTTCGAATCTTCTGCGCAGCAAAATCGACCTCTTCTTTCGGATTCTTCGCACAATAAACCTGAATACGATCCTGTTCCTTTTCATACTGCTCTTTTGAATAGCGGAACAGATGCGCCTCTAAAAATGCAAGCGCTGTATTCTCGCGGAATCGATAAATCGGTCTGTCATATAGATATATCGGCTCCTCTACATCTGTCTTTGTCTCTTTGGCAATTGTAATCAGGGAAGTCACCATCTGCTTGCTCAATGCAAACAGCTGGTATGGATGTTTATAAGAAAATGGATTCTCCTTTTGCTCCATTGTCACTGTAATCACAACCTTCTTGCAGACACCAAACAGTTCACGCAAAAGCTTATTTTGAACAGGCGTAAATCCAGTAAACCCATCCAGTACAACCACACTGTCTTTTAAAATCTTAGATTTCCCCACCACAGTACAAAGGACATCTAAAAGTTCTTCCCCTGTAATATATTTTTCTCTCAGATATTCTCGAAATCCATGGTAAATAGTCTTGATATCCTGCAATTTATAATAAAGATTAGAAGAGTCTTCGACCTCTTCTATCATCTGTTCCAACGTCTCTTCCTGTATATCATATTGTGTAAATTCCGATATAACCGACTTCACTTCCCCGATGTATCCGGTCTTTTTCAGATTACTTCCAAGTACGCGAAGCTCTGCCTCACAATCCCCTGCAATCTTTCTCAGCACAAAACTTTTCCCCACATCATCAAGAACTGTCCGCTGGTTTCCACCGGTCTCCTCAAAAATACGATGTGCAAGTCGTCCAAAGCTCAGCACATCTACATTCATAATTCCTTTTCTCGGGCTTGCCATCACAAGATCTTTCTGTGTCTGCATGGTAAACTGTTCCGGCACAAGCACAATATAATTGGTCTCGGGATGCTCCAAAGATGCTTTTGTTACTTTTTCATATAAATAATGGGACTTTCCCGAACCGGGTGGTCCCATAATAAACTGTAATGCCATTCCTTCTATCCTTTCAGCTCTCTCAGATTTTGTTGGTAATACTGCTCTGCTTTTTCTCTGTCAATATGAACAAATTTTTGTAATTTTTTTATAATTACCTCTTTGGATGCTCCGCTCTCCAAATTATCCTGCACAATTACTTTTGCCTGTCCAATTTCTCTCTCTTCTTCCAATTCTTCTCTAAATAATTCTCTTAATGCCTCACACATACTCTTAGACTCCTTTACACTCTCCCAATTACCGCGCAAAATCGTGTCCGCTACATCCGAATACCATTTATTATTTTTCTCCCGTCGATATGTCTCTCTCCTTTAGTATAAACAATCTGTTTTTAAGTTGCAATGCCTTTTACACTTGAATATTCGGGCAATATCAGCAAAGGACCATCCACCGCGGACAGTCCTCTTCTCTACATCATTCTCAATTTTTCACTCAATTCATTTCCAAGTATCATCTTTCCAATATAAAATACTTCACCTGTTACAAATATCTCCCAGTCATCCTGAATCTCCACCTGCAACTCACCACCTGGCATGTGCACTGTCACACCCGGATTCGTAAGTCCAAGTTTATATGCAGCTGCCGCTGCAGCACATGCACTGCTGCCAGATGCAAGCGTATATCCCACGCCGCGCTCAAAGATTTCAATCCGAATATTTTCTTCATCAATCACCTGCATCACCTGTGTGTTGATCTTATTCGGAAAATATCTTGCAATCTCTGAATGATTTCCGATTTTGCACACGAGATGTTTCGACACTTCTTTCATCGGAATCACACAGTGTGGATTTCCGACAGACACACAAGTCGTCGGATACAGGTTTCTTCCGAACACCATGTCCTCATCGACCACTTCTCTTCGTTCCCCTGTCACAGGAATTTCGTCGCTCCAAAAAGATGCTTTTCCCACCGAAAGACGAATGCGGCTTCCATCTTCATTTAAGTAGAAAACCTCAATTTCTCCTCCCGGTGTCTGAAAATGAAAATTTCGTTTCTGTACATAACCGGCATCTTTTAAATATTTTGCAAAAATACGATCCCCATTTCCGCTCATTTCTGCCTTGCTTCCATCTGGATTCCAGATTCGAACACCCATCTGCTCTGTCTCAAAAACAGGACCTTCCAAAATCCCTTCCGCTCCTATACCATAATTGCGGTCACATAACAGTCTGACATTTTCTTCATTTAATTCCATTTCATTTTTATTTGGGTCAAATACAAGGTAATCATTTCCAAGTCCATGATATTTTTCTAATACAACGTTCATACATTCACCCTCCACGGCATTTTTACTACTTCTATCTTAACAGGCATTATATGTCACAAATACACAAATAATGCTTTCTATATTGCAAATAATGCTATATAATACTCTCATAGCAGGAGGGTTTGATATGGAACACTATGAAAAAAAAGGATATTTAAGCAGTGATTTCCGGTTGTTTCATCTGACAGACAGGAGTATTCCAAATATTAAATATCATTACCATGAATTTGATAAGATCACTATTTTAATCAAAGGAAATGTGCATTATACCATCGAGGGACGAACCTATCAGCTCGAACCTTACGATATGGTTCTTGTCCGACATAATGAGATTCACCGCCCGGTCGTCGACACAACCACGCCATATGAGCGGATTATTATTTACATCTCTCCCACTTTTATTGAAAACTACCGTACACAGGACTACGACTTGGGATATTGTTTTCAAAAAGCAGCAAAAAAGGAATCCAGTGTGCTTCGGATTCCCACTCGTCAAAAAAGTATTTTGTTTCAGACAATCCAAAGATTGGAAGAATCCTTTTCCTCTGATGGCTATGCCAACGAACTCTACAGGCAAGTTCTTTTTTTAGAATTTATGATTCATCTCAATCGCGCGGCGCACGCAAGACAGCTTTTCTTTTTGGATACCGCCGTCTACAACGAAAAAATAGCGGACATTCTGCACTATATCAATGCCAATTTGTCCGCCCATCTTTCAATTGATGACCTCGCCTCAAGATTCTATCTAAGCAAATACTATATGATGCGCCTGTTCAAATCCGAGACCGGATACAGCCTCGGAAATTATATTACACAAAAACGACTTCTTTTTGCCAAAGACTTGATCCTACAGGGGACTCCGGTTCTAGAAGCCTGTTTTGACTGTGGTTTTCAAGATTATTCTACTTTTTCCCGTGCTTATCGGAAGTGTTTTCATGAATCGCCACGTCAGACTTTAACTTCAGAATCATCACCGGTATCGGCGGATGATTGGGGCGATTGTAATAGGAACTCAGAATAACAAGATAATATTTTGTATCCAGGAGTTTCAGAAATGACAGGATTTCATCCCGTTCCTCAAATCCGCTGTCCCCTCCGCTGTAAATGCAAAGGCTCATCATGCCTCCCACCTTCAGCAGTCGCAGTCCCTGTCTGATTGCCTCTATACTTGTATCTGCTTTAGTCGCAAGCTGATGGTCACCGCCCGGAAGGTATCCGAAATTAAATACGATGCAGTCTACCGTTTCTTCCTTTGCATACTTCTGCATCTTAGTATGACTTTCTAGGAAAACATCTGCACGTTTTTCCATCTGATGTTCCAAAATCCGCTTTTTCGTATTTTCCACCGCTTCTTTTTGAATGTCGAATGCCAACACCCGTCCACACTCTCCTACAAGTTCACACAAAAAGAGCGTATCATTTCCGTTTCCGGCTGTCGCATCAATACAGAGATCTCCTTCTTTCACATGATTCTCCATAAAATGATGGCACCACTCTGTAATCTGATATCTTTTCATTTCTCTCACAGTTTCACTTTCTCATAGATTTCAATCGGAATGTACCCTTTTGCAAAAATACCTTCTTCCCGGTACTCTTCTTCTAACAGTTCCCCGTATTTTCGAATCAATTGTATCTTTCCCGCATCAGCATACGGATAAAGCTGCTCAATTAAAATTTTCTGTTCCCGCAAAACTTCTTCGATTACATTTTGCAGATTCTCTAATCCCTCACCAGTCTTTGCCGAAATATTCACAACATGATCTGCTTTAAAATCACGTAAAATAACTTCACCATCTACTTTATCCTGTTTATTAAACGCCGTGATAACCGGTTTATTCTTAACTTCCAGATTCATCAGTGTCTCATAGACAATATACATCTGCTCATCCATCTGCGGATTAGATGCATCCACCACATGCAGGATGATGTCTGCATATTTTGCTTCCTCCAACGTACTTTTGAAGGCTTCAATCAGATGGTGCGGCAGTTTTCGGATAAATCCAACTGTATCCGTCAGCAATACCTCTTGTTTACTTGGGAGTTTTAAGTTCCGGGTTGTCGGATCCAGCGTCGCAAACAGCTTATCTTCTTCCAGCACATCCGCCCCCGTCAGTGTATTCAAAAGTGTAGATTTCCCGGCATTTGTGTAACCGACAATCGCAATGACCGGAACTTGGTTTCTGCTTCTTTGCTCTCTTGTCACCTCACGGTGCCGCTTGACATCTTTCAATTCTCGGTTCAACTGGGCAATCCGCCCCTTGATCAGACGCCTATCCATCTCAAGCTTTTTCTCTCCCGGACCTCTTGTCCCGATTCCGCCGCCAAGTCTTGACAATGATTTTCCAAGTCCCACAAGACGCGACTGTCTGTATTTCAACTGCGCAAGTTCTACTTGAATTTTCCCCTCATTGGTCGACGCCCTGTTTGCAAAAATATCCAAAATAATGAGGGTTCGATCCATAATCTTTGTATTCAACGCATCTTCCATGTTTCCAAGCTGAATCGGCGATAATTCATCATCACAGATGATGCCCGTCGCCTCTGTCTCCCACAACAGGTCTTTTATCTCGTCCAACTTTCCTTTTCCGACATAGGTCACCGGGTGGATCTGTGACAGATTTTGAACAACACGCCCGACCGTCACTGCCCCTGCAGTTGACGCCAGTTCTTCCAGTTCATCCAGCGATTTCTCCGTATCATCATGATCATCCGTGCTGACTCCGACCAAAATGACCTTTTCCTTCACCTGTTTCAGTTCTATCATTTCCGCCATAAAGCCCTCCTATCTGGTCTCCAAAAATTCTGCTTCTTTTTCTGCCTTCGAGTCTCCAGGATACTGCTCGTTATACTCGCTCACTTTCTCTTTTGCATTGTCCCAGTCCCCCAACTTTTCATATGATACAACCGTGTTAAACAGCATCTCCCGTTTCATTGTATCAGAGCAGTCCTCCATAGACATACCCTTTTCAAAGGCAGATACCGCTTCCTCATAATTTTCCATTTTCATATTACTGATACCGATAAAATTATATAACGTTGCCGTTTCTTCTGCCCCATTGTCCAATGCCTCCCCGAACGCATCAATTGCTTTTTCGAATTCTTCCATCTCAAAATATGCAATTCCCATTCCGCGGTATGCCTCATCTAAGTTCTTTTCTTCATCGATCTCCTTCTGAAAAGACTTGCTCGCCTCCTCATATTGCTTTTCTTCCAACTGAGAAACGCCTTCTTCCAAATAATTTGTTCCCATACAGCCTGTCAATAAAACTCCCGTCATGACAAGCATTGCTATTTTCCTTTTTTTCATCTCTGCTCCTTTTCTATTATGCCGGATTTTTAGATGCCCATGCAGCATTCACAATCGCAAGCACAATCACACATACTTCCCAAATGATCGCCCCCTTGATTGTTATCATTCCGCACAGCGCCAATCCCAATACGATTATTTTAATAAGAACCGCATAAACCGTGTTCTGCCTGATGACCTTCAACGTCTCCTTTGCAATACGGACTGCATCTACCAGCGCCAACGGTTCATCATCCATCAGGATAATATCTGCCGCTTCGATCGCCGCATCTGAACCAAGCGCTCCCATAGCAATCCCTACGTCGGCTCTCGTGAGCACCGGCGCATCATTGATACCGTCTCCAACTGCTGCAAGACATTCCGTGTCGTCCTGCATATTCAAAAATTCTTCCAATCGCTCCACCTTATCCTGCGGAAGCTGATTTGCATAATAATAGTCTAATTCCAATTCCTCAGCCACTTCTTTTCCAGTAAACTGGGTATCTCCCGTCACCATCACAGTGACTGCCTGACAATGCTTTTTCAAATACATAATCATCTCTTTTGCATCTTTTTTTATCATGTCTGAAACGACGATATAACCTGCATATTTTCCGTCAACCGCAATGTAAATTACGCTTCCTGACTTGTGTATTTCCTGAAACCGGATACCTCTTTCTTCCATCAGTCTTGCATTTCCAACATACACTTTCTTTCCCTCGTAAATTGCTGTCAATCCATATCCCGGAATCTCTTCCATCTCAGTCATACGGATCTTTTCAAGTTCCTTCCCATAAGCATTTTTCAAGGAAACAGCAATCGGATGATTCGAGTAACTTTCCACATATGTTGCAATCTCCAATAATTCCTCCTCTGTAAGCCACTGTGCATGTACCTCCTGCACTTCAAAAACACCTTCCGTCAACGTTCCCGTCTTATCGAACAGAAAGGTGTTCACTTTCGCCAAAATTTCCAGATACACGCCTCCTTTTACGATTACACCTTTTTTAGCAGCGGAAAGAATCCCGCCTAAAAATGCTGTGGATACAGACATCCCAATCGCACATGGGCAGGCTGCCGCCAAAAATACAACAACTCTCTTCATTCCAGTCACATACTCATATGTCTTATCAAACAGACTTGGCAAAACAACAAGCATCGCTGCCGCCGCTAATACCAAACCCACATAAATCTGAATGTATCTTCGTACTTTGTGCTCACTTTCTGCCTTTTTCATATCTACATTTTCTACGATATTCAAGATTCTTGACACCGTAGAATCATCATATGTATGAAGCACTTTGACTTCTATGGCGCCTGTCAGATTCAGACTTCCACTATATACAATTCCGCCCGGCTCTTCCTCACGCGGAATTGCCTCTCCCGTAATCATCTGTGTATCAAGCGAAGTTGTCCCCGAAACGACTATCCCATCTACCGGAACTCGTTCGCCCGGTCTGATCAAGATTCTGTCGTCCTTTTCAAGCTCTGACGGCTCTACCTGTATTTCTTCCCCATCTACCAGTTTATTTGCAAGGATTGCATGTACATCGATGAGTTCTCTGATTCTTCGTTTGGAGCGATCTATTGTGATCATCTCGATCAGATGTCCAACCTGAAAAATCAAGATCACCGCCACTGCCTCCACATAATATCCAACGGCAAACGCACAAATTGTAGTGATTACAAGCAGCACATTCCCATCCAGAAAAATTTTCTCCAAAAAATGTTCCGCAATCTTCTGAAACACACTGTACCCAGCCAGTAGGTACGCTGCAAAAAAACAGCCAAACGCAATGTCCGACGGCAAATGATAACTTCTGCTCAGCCAGACACTTCCCAAATACAACAAAAGTCCGCACACTGTCATGTACACATTATTACGTATTCTTTCCTTCATAACCTGCCCTCATCAAACAGCCTCTACTCTATTATATGCTCCATTCCCTGATTCAAGATGCTCTGTATATGCCCGTCTGCCAGCGAGTAAAATACCGTCTTTCCTTCTCTTCTGTTCTTTACTAACTTCATCTGTTTTAATATTCTCAGTTGATGTGACACTGCAGATTGAGTCATTCCCACAACTTCTGCCAAATCACACACACACAACTCTGCCTGAAATAACACACATAAAATTTTTATTCTCGTCATATCTCCAAATACTTTGAAGAAATCTGACAATTCTCGTATCGTCTCTTCTTTCGGCATTCCGTCTTCAATCTGGTGTACCAGACTGTCATGCAAATGCCTTGTCCCGCAACATTCTATTTCCGATTTTTCCATATCTTACTCCTTTCATATGACTCGACATTCATAGAACAATTATGAATGATGTACTCTGTTTGGTCAATACTTTCCTGCAAAATAAGTACGACTGTTCCCCTGACTCACCGCAGGACAACAGCCGCACTTCTTTTATTTCTTATATAAAATTCGGATGGAATTTAATACACAGAGCATCGCAACTCCTGTATCGGCAAACACTGCCAGCCACATATTTGCAAATCCCATAAGTCCAAGTATCATTACCAGAGCTTTCACAATCAGTGCAAACACAACATTTTGCATGGCAATCGCTCCGGTCGCTTTTGCAATTGCAACAGATTGCGGAATCGCTTCCATCGAAGATGTCATAAACACTACATCTGCCGCTTCAATCGCAGCATCCGCTCCACTTCCCATCGCGGCTCCGACATCTGCTCCAGATGCTCTGTCCCCCCCCTCCCCACCGCGGCCCCGCCATCTGCTCCAGCCAGCACCGGCGCATCATTGATTCCATCTCCAACAAACATAACAGCTCCGTTCTTTTGACGTATCTCCTTTAATTTTTCTACCTTATCCTCCGGCAAAAGCTGTGCGTACACTTCTTCTACACCTGCCTTTTTGGCTATGGCATCTGCACTTGTTTTGGCATCTCCTGTAAGCATTGCTGTTCGAAGTCCGTATTTTTTCATCTTTCTGATTGCACTAACGGAATCTTCTTTCAAAGTGTCCGCAATGACAAGATATCCTGCCAGCTCTCCATTTATCGCGACAAATACTTCAGTTCCATAGACATTACTCTCCATCATTTGCACATTCACATGATGCATTTCTAAAAGGGTTCTGTTTCCGCATAGCACCTCGCCTAGTTTCATTTGCGCGCGGATTCCCTTTCCTGATATTTCTTCCACTTTTGATGGGCGTTCCAATTTTACAAAACGTTTTTTTGCTTCCTCCACAATACTGTTCCCAATCGGATGCGTGGATGTACTCTCACATCCTGCTGCAACTGCTAAGAGTTCTTCTTCCTTCCATGCCCCCAATGAAATACACTTCTGCACTTCAAAATTTCCTTTTGTAATAGTCCCTGTCTTATCCATGACAACTGCCTTGACCTCTTTTAACGCCTCCAAAGCAATTCCGCCTTTAAAAAGAATTCCCTTTTTAGATCCCGCGCCAATTCCGGAGAAAAATGCAAGCGGCACACTCAATACGAGCGCACATGGACAGCTTATAACGAGAAATGTGATTGCTGTATAAATCCAAAATTTCCAATCTCCCGTAATCAGCGAAGGGATAATTGCAGTTCCCAATGCCAGGATTACTACAAATGGTGTGTAGACCCTTGCAAATCTTGTAATAAATCGGTCTATCTTCGGCTTGCTTGCCGCCGCATTTTCGACAGACTGCAGAATCCGTGTAACCATAGAGTCGCCAAGTGTCTTTTCTACCCGAACCTTTAACATTCCGGAAGTATTCACACACCCTGAGATTACCCGGTCACCTTCGCCCGCTTTTACAGGAACCGGTTCACCTGTCACCGGCGCTGTATCGATGCGGCTCTCACCGCTTAAAATCACTCCGTCAAGCGGAATTCGATCTCCAACTCTCACAAGGAGCACGTCTCCGATCTGCGCTTCCTCTGCCGGAATCACTTCCACCTCATCTCCATGCAGAAGATTTACAACCTCCGGTCTCATGTCAACCGCATCCATAATCTGTCCACGGCTCTTTTCCACTGCAATATCTTCAAACAACTCTCCACACCGGTAAAACAGCATCACACCTACCGCCTCAGCAAAATCTCCAATTGCAAATGCCGCCAGTGTCGCAATACTCATCAGAAAGTTTTCATCAAACACGTGCCCCTTCTTCAGATTCTTCGCTGCCTGTAATACAATTTTCCCACCAAGAATCAGATAGGCTATAACAAATCCAATTGATGTCACTGTCGGATAAGAATCCTCAAATATCATCCCTGCTGCAAACAATACTGCACCTGCAAGAATACCTATTATCGCTTTTTGGTTCTCGTCCTGTTTTTCTTTGTGTACTTTTGACTCTTTTTGTTTTACCACTACCTCAGACTCTATCGATGCACAAATTTCCTGTAGTACCGGAAGAAGATCCTCTTGATGATTCGATGCAACTTTTAACTGCTTTGTCGCAAATGTGATCACCGCATCTTCCACTTCCGGCAATTCCTTAATCTTTCTCTCCATCTTCGCCGCACAGTTTGCACAACCAAGATTTTCTAAGATATATACTTTTTGCTTCGCATCTGATTGAACATGCGAATGACTCTCTTTATCACCACTCCCATGTTCATGGTCATGCCCGCATCCGCAGGCTTCGTGTTCATGGTCGTGACCACATCCACATGCTTCATGGTTATGATGGTGTTGCTCTTTATGTTCTTCATGATTCTGTTTCATCTTTCTACCTCCTCATATGAGCAATTGTTCATATGTTCATATAACCATATTTTATGTAAAATGTCAAGATATCAATTAAAAAAAGTTGAAACATACGCTTTCCATTCGCATATCTCAACTTTTATTCTATGTTACATCTCTTTTCTCTACAATTCATCAATCTGCCAGTCGATCGGTTCCACTCCATTCGCCTCAAGGAATTGATTCGTCTTACTGAATGGTCTGCTTCCAAAAAAACCACGGTAAGAAGACAGTGGACTTGGATGTGGAGCTTCCAATATCAGATGCTTTGGGTTATTCAACATCGCTTTTTTCATCTGAGCCGGTCTTCCCCATAAAATAAACACAATCGGTCGATCCTGTGTATTCAGCACACGGATTGCCGCATCTGTAAACTCTTCCCAGCCGATTCCTCTGTGGGAATTTGCCTGATGCGCCCGCACAGTCAAAACAGTATTGAGCATTAACACTCCCTGTTTCGCCCATTTCACAAGGTATCCGTGGTCAGGAATCGTGCACCCCAAATCATCATGCAGTTCTTTGTAAATATTTACAAGCGATGGTGGTATCTCCACCTCCGGCTTTACCGAAAAGCAAAGTCCATGCGCCTGATTATTTCCATGATACGGATCCTGTCCTAAGATAACCACTTTCACATCTTTTAAAGGTGTCAGATGAAATGCGTTAAATATGTCATTTGCCGGTGGAAATATTAATCTCGTCCGATACTCTTCGTTCACCTTCTCAAACAGCTGCTTATAATAGTCTTTTTTGAATTCATCCTTTAATGCTTCCAGCCAATCTCCGTTGATTGCCGCCATCTTTTCTTCCTCCTTACATTCTGACTGAAACGCCTTTCTCTCGCAAGTATTGTTTGACTTCTTTAATCTCTAATTCTTTAAAATGGAATAGAGATGCTGCAAGCGCCGCATCTGCCTTTCCTTCCGTCAACGCCTCATAAAAATGTTCCAGCGTTCCTGCACCGCCTGATGCGATGACCGGAATCGATACTGCTTCCGCAATCGCTCTTGTCAACTCCAGGTCATACCCTGCCTTTGTTCCATCTCCATCCATACTCGTTAAAAGAATCTCTCCCGCTCCGAGCGCATCCACTTTTTTTGCCCACTCAACCGCGTCGATACCGACATCGACTCTTCCACCATTTTTATAGATGTTCCATCCGGTTCCATCCGCTCTTTTCTTCGCATCAATTGCGAAAACCACACACTGACTGCCGAATTTTTCCGCTTCCCGTATCAGCTCTGGACGATTGATCGCAGATGAATTGATTGAAATCTTATCCGCTCCTTCCCGCAAAAGTACTTTAAAATCTTCTACCGTCCGGATTCCTCCGCCAACTGTAAAAGGAATAAATACATTGGCGGCCACTTTCCGCACCATATCGACAACAGTTTCTCTCTCATCTGACGATGCTGTGATATCCAAAAATACAATCTCATCTGCTCCTGCTGCATCATATGCCTTCGCAATCTCAACCGGGTCACCGGCATCTATCAAATCTACAAAATTAACTCCTTTCACCACGCGCCCATTGTGCACATCCAAACAAGGGATTATTCTTTTCGTAAACATCTCTCTTCCTCCTAGCTAAGCTCTACAAAATTTTTCAAAATCCGAAGTCCCACATCACTGCTTTTTTCCGGATGAAACTGGCATGCAAACACATTATCCATTTCCACAGATGCATGGATGTGTGCGCCGTATTCTGTCGTCGCCTTCACAATTTGTTCCTCCTTGGCTTTCAGGTAATAAGAATGCACGAAATATACATATGCGTCCTCTTCAATTCCCCGAAAGAGTCTTCCGTCATTCTGAAGATGCAAAGAGTTCCATCCCATATGCGGAATCTTAAACCCTTCTTGATCCGGAATTCTGCAAACCTCTCCTTTTAAAATTCCAAGTCCTTTCACGCCTTCCGACTCGTCGCTTTTTTCAAACAAAAGCTGCAGCCCAAGACAAATCCCCAAAAAGGGAATCCTTTTTTCCACCACTTGATGAATAACCTCCACCAGACCATACTCGTTCAGATTCTTCATCGCATCTCCAAATGCTCCGACTCCAGGCAGAATCACTTTATCCGCAGCTAAAATCTGCTCTTTCTCGCGTGTGATCACAACATCCTGTCCCAACTTTTGTAATGCTTTTTCTACGCTTTTTATATTCCCCGCATCATAATCAATAATCGCTATCATATCACTTGTGCCCTCCTCTATTTTGCAGATAATTCAAACCAGAATTCCACTCCGTTTTCATAGTTGTTCACTCCATACTCATGATGGAACGATTCCATAATCGCCTTAACAATAGAAAGTCCGATTCCATTACCACCATATTCTCTTGTGTGCGCTTTATCCACTTTGTAGAATTTATCCCAAATGTGCCCGATATCCTCCTTTGGAATCTGTTTTCCGGTATTGAACACCGAAACTCTCGTCGTATCCGGCTCTTCTCCTTTTGAAATGCGAATGTCAATCAGCATCTGCCCCTCTACATGATTCAATGCATTACTCACATAGTTTCGAATAACCTGCTCTGCCTTGAACTCATCCGCCCAGACATACGCAGGTTCATTCTGCGTAAAATGCACTGTGGCATTCTTCTGCTGTATCAGTATCTCACAGCTTTGCACTACTCCGCGAATCAGTTCCGCGATGTCAAAACGCTCAAAAGACACTTCCTCTTCTCCAAATTCCAACTGGTTCAATGTCAGCAGATTTTTCACCATACGGTTCATCTTTCCTGCTTCGTCCATAATCACGTCACAATAAAACGCCCGACTCTCCGGATCATCCGAGATTCCCTCTTTCAGTCCTTCCGCATACCC
>OBWY01000971.1_pt1 | contig 19166 bp, 10 predicted proteins | sample 1538081 | NCBI WGS metagenome assembly OBWY01 (sample SAMEA2580089, study PRJEB22360) | human gut metagenome | biome: human gut; feature: human-associated habitat; material: faeces | place: Denmark | collected 2008/2010
AAGAATACATTTGTGGATTCAAAGACAGACCAACAGTTGTAAAGGCACTCTGTCTTCATATTGCACATGATTGTAACCTTGCCTGTCGATACTGTTTCGCAGAAGAAGGAGAATACAAGGGAAGACGTGCATTGATGAGTGCTGAAGTTGGTAAGAAAGCATTAGATTTTCTTGTAGAGAATTCAGGAAACCGTAGAAATCTGGAAGTTGATTTCTTTGGTGGAGAGCCTTTAATGAACTTTGATGTAGTGAAAGAGATCGTTGCATATGGACGTTCTTTGGAAGAAACACATGATAAGAAGTTCCGTTTCACATTGACAACAAATGGTGTATTACTAAACGATGATATCATGGAATTTGCCAATAAAGAGATGGACAACGTTGTATTAAGTGTGGATGGAAGAAAAGAAGTTCACGATTACATGAGACCATTCCGTAATGGAAAAGGAAGCTATGATTTTGTTATCGACAAATTCAAGAAATTTGCAGACAGCAGAAACCAGCAGAAATATTATGTAAGAGGAACTTTTACACATCATAACTTAGACTTTTCAAAAGACGTTATGCATTTAGCAGATGCAGGATTCGAACAGATTTCTGTAGAACCTGTTGTAGCACCAGATACAGCAGATTATGCGATCACAGAAGAGGATCTTCCAATTCTGATGGATGAATATGATCTTCTTGCCAAAGAGATGATCAAAAGAGAGAAGGAAGGAAAAGGATTTACCTTCTTCCACTTTATGATCGATTTAACAGGAGGACCATGTGTTGCAAAACGCTTATCCGGATGTGGTTCAGGAACAGAATATCTTGCAGTGACTCCATGGGGAGATTTATATCCATGCCATCAGTTTGTAGGAGAAGAAGACTTCTTAATGGGTAATGTTTATGAAGGAGTCAAGAAAGATGAGATCGTCAAAGAATTCAAGGCATGTAATGTATATTCCAAAGAAGAATGTAAAAAATGTTTTGCAAGATTCTATTGCAGTGGTGGATGCAGTGCAAACTCTTATAACTTTAACGGTACGATCGATGGAACTTATGAGATCGGATGTAAATTAGAGCGTAAGAGGGTAGAATGTGCATTAATGGTAAAGGCAGCATTGGCATTAGAAGGGGAGACGGAGAATGAAGAAGCGTAATAGCAGCGGCAAGTATATTGCAGGGCTTATTTTACTGATCGCTTTGTGTGTATTTGGAGCATTTATCACAACCAAAGGAATCACAAAGAAGAAGATTGGTCGAGCAAGCAATATTGAACTTGGATTAGACCTCGCAGGTGGAGTTAGTATTACATATGAAGTAGATGGTAAGAATGTATCCGACAGTGATATGAAAGATACTGTATACAAACTTCAGAAGCGTGTAGAAGGGTACAGTACAGAAGCAGAAGTTTATCAGGAAGGAAAAGATCGTATCAATATCGAGATTCCTGGAGTAACAGATGCAAACAAGATTTTAGATGAGCTTGGTAAACCTGGAACACTTTCTTTTGCTGTTCAGAAACAGGTAAAAGTAAAGAAGAATGGAAAAACAACGACTCAGACAACATTAGATACTGTATTGACAGGTCAAAATGTTAAGAAAGCCAAAGCTGTAACTAATCAGAATCAGACAACTGGTAAGAAAGAATATTTAGTTGCACTTGAATTTGATGCTAAGGGAACAAAGGCATTTGCGAAAGCTACAAAAGCCAATATTGGAAAACCAATTTATATTATCTATGATAACCAGGTGATCAGTGCACCAAATGTACAGGAAGCGATCACAAAAGGAGAATGTACGATCGATGGTATGGAAAGTTATGAAGCAGCAGAGAATTTAGCTTCATCAATTCGAATCGGTTCTTTACCAGTGAAATTAAACGAATTACGTTCTAACGTGGTATCTGCAAAATTAGGAGTGAATGCGATCCAGACAACGGTCAAAGCGGGAGTCATCGGATTTGTACTGGTATGCCTGATCATGATCGCATTTTATGCAGTGCCTGGTGTGATTGCATGTGTGGCACTTGCAATCTATATGCTGATGATGTTATTAGCACTGAATGGATTTAATGCGACACTGACATTGCCGGGACTTGCAGGTATCATCCTCGGTATCGGTATGGCGGTTGATGCGAATGTTATCATTTATGCCAGAATTCAGGAAGAGATCGGGGCAGGAAAGAGTACAGGAGCAGCGATCAAATCTGGATTCGGAAAGGCAGCATCAGCGATCATCGATGGTAACGTTACAACATTGATCGCAGTATTAGTTTTATGGTTTAAAGGATCAGGAACGGTCAAAGGATTTGCTCAGACACTTGGAATGAGTGTATTGATCTCTATGTTTACAGCACTTGTGATCAGCCGATTCCTTGTATATACAGCATATCATTTTGGACTTCGCGACAAGAAATGGTATGGAAAACCAAGAACGATCAAAACAAAAGATTTTGTCTGTGCAGGTAAGAAATACGTTGCAGTTGCAGGTGTGATCATTTTGATCGGACTTGCTGCACTTCCAATGAATCGAAGCAAGATCGGATCAATCTTGAATTATGATCTGGAATTCTCAGGTGGTACAGCATCTACGATCACATTCAAGGATGACCAGAAAGTCAATGATTCTCTGGAGAAACAGGTTGTGAAAGCTTACGAGAAAGTCAGCAAGTCAACCTCTGTTCAGAGTCAGAAAGTAAAAGCAAACAATCAGATGGTTGTAAAGAGTGTAGAATTGAATCTGAGCCAGAGAAAACAGATCGAAAGTACATTAAAGAAAGATTATAAAGTAAAATCTGTAACAACAGAGAATATCAGTTCAACGATCAGTAATGAAATGCAGAGAGATGCATTTATTTCCGTTGTGATCTCAGCAATCTGTATGCTGATCTATATTGCGATCCGATTCAAAGATGTGAAGTTTGGATCCAGTGCGATCATCGCATTGATCAATGATGTATTAGTTGTATTTGCAGCATATTCTGTTGGAAGATTATCTGTTGGTGGAACATTTATCGCATGTATGTTAACGATCATCGGATATTCTATCAACTCAACGATCGTTATCTTTGACCGTATCCGTGAGAATCTGAAACTTCAGACGATCCGGACAAGAGATGATATCAAAGCACTTGTAAATCAGAGTATTTCAAGTACATTGGTTCGTACGATCAATACAAGTTTGACAACATTTGTTATGGTGTTAGCGTTATTCATCTGCGGAGTATCATCCTTAAGAGAATTTGCATTAGCATTGATGGTGGGTGTGATCGGAGGAGCATTCTCTTCTGTATTCTTAACTGGACCACTCTGGTATATGATGAAGACGCGAATTGGATCAGATGCGATCAAAGAAAATCAGGCAGCCAGTCAGGTACAGCCGGAGAAGATCACAGCGAATCCAAACCGCAAGAAAAAGAAGAAAAAGAAAAGAAAATAAAACATTCAAAAAGAGTATTCAGTAAATACTGGATGCTCTTTTTTATGAAAAATGGAGTAAGATGATGGAACAGTGGTATCTGTATAAGAAAAAGGCTGATTTTAATCAGATTGGAGAAAAATTTAACATAGATCCAGTGATCGCACGGCTGATCCGCAACAGGGATGTGGTTGGGGATGAACAAATACAGCAGTATCTGTATGGAGAACTTTCAGATATTTCAGATCCTTTTTTGATGAAAGGTGTCAAAGAAGGAGTTGAGATTCTGAAGCAAAAGGTACAAGAAGGAAAAACGATCCGTATTATTTCAGATTATGATGTGGATGGAGTTGTCTCAAATTATATTTTGTGGAAAGCGATTCATGATCTTGGTGGAAAGATTGATTTTCAGATTCCAGACCGCATGAAAGACGGCTATGGAATTAACGAAAATATCATTGAAAAAGCAGTGGAAGACCAGATTGATACGATCCTTACCTGTGATAATGGGATTGCAGCAGCAGGTGCAGTTGCATATGGCAAAGAACATGGACTGACAATGATCATTACAGATCACCATGATGTGCCATTTGATACCGATGAAGCAGGAGTGAGAAAAGAGGTTCTTCCACCAGCAGATGTAGTGATCAATCCAAAGCAAGAAGCATGCAATTATCCGTATCCATTACTTTGTGGAGCAGGAGTGGCTTTTCAGTTTATGAGGGCATTCTATCAGGCGATGGGAGAAGATGAAAGCCGATTGGAAGAGTTATTATCCATGCTTGCGATCGCGACTGTTTGTGATGTGGTAGATCTGACAGGAGAAAACAGAATCTTTGTCAAGGAAGGATTACGCCGAATCAAAGATACACAAAATATCGGGTTGAAAGCATTGCTGAATGTGCATGATCTGATGGATAAACAGATTCAGTCTTATGCACTTGGATTTATTGTTGGACCATGTATCAATGCGAGCGGACGTTTGGAATCTGCCGAAAAAGCATTGAATCTATTTCTGGAAGAAGATGAAGAGAAGGCAAAACAGACAGCAGAAGAATTAAAAGAACTGAATGATCTTCGGAAAACCATGACAGAAAATGGTGTGAAAGAGGCACTTGGGCAGGCGTTTGAATACGAAGCAAAAGGAGATAAAGTGCTTGTATTATATCTTCCAGAATGTCATGAAAGTATTGCAGGTATCATAGCAGGAAGGATCAAGGACCGCTTAAACCATCCAGCATTTGTCTTAACAGATGCAAAAGAAGGAATCAAAGGTTCCGGACGTTCCATCGAAGGATATTCTATGTTTGAAGAAATGATGAAAGTCAAAGAGGTGTTCACAAAGTTTGGGGGCCATCCAATGGCAGCAGGATGCTCTTTGGAAAAAGAAAAATTACAGGAATTCCGCAAGAAGATCAACGAGAACTGTACTCTTGAGAAAGAAGATTTTGTAAAGAAAGTACAGATTGATATTGATATGCCAGTTGATTATATTACCATGGATTTGATCCATCAGTTATCTGTTTTAGAACCATTTGGAAAAGAAAATAAAAAACCATTATTTGCACACAGAAAGTTAAAAGTGGAACGTGTGAATGTTTTTGGCAAAAATAAAAATGTGATAAAATTAGCATTAAAGAGTAGTCAGGGAACTAGGATTGATGGTATGATTTTTGAGGATGAAGATGAATTTCGAGAGAAAATGGGAACAGCAAAGTATATCACATGTACATATTATCCAGTGATCAATGAGTATCAGGGATATAAAAGTCTTCAGATCAACATTCAAAATTATTTTTTTGTGGAGGAATAGCATGAGCAAGATAAAATTAGTGGCAATGGATTTAGATAATACACTCTTAGACAGCGAGAAACAGATTTCAAAACACACAGAAGAAGTTCTCAAAGAAGCGATCAGAAGGGGTGTTTATATTGTTCCAGCAACAGGACGTATTTTTAAAGCAATTCCAGAATTTTTAAGAAATATTCCAGGCGTTCGATATGCTGTTTGTTGCAACGGTGCAACTGTTTATGACCAGAAAGAAGATCAGATCATATATACAAATCATTTACCAAAAGAAACTGTATTTTCGTTGTTTGATATTTTGGAAAAATATCATTGTACACGTGATATTTATCAAAATGGACAAGGGTATATGGAACGATGCTATTTTGACCATCTTGCAGAGTATGGTGTATCAGATCATGTATTAAAACTTGTCAGAGACACAAGACTGCCGCTGGATGATCTGCGAAAATACATAGAAGAGCATCCGTTGGGAATTGAGAAGATCAATGTATTTTTTGATGATATGGAAGAGCGGGAAACTGCAAGACAAGAATTGATCGAGAAAAATATTGCGAGTGTATCAAGTTCGCTGGGAAATAACATTGAAATAAATCAGATTGGATGCGACAAAGGAGATGGACTTTTACATCTGGCAGAGCCAATTGGATTATCTATGGATGAAGTGATGGCATGTGGAGATGCAGGAAATGATACTATGATGATCAAAGCTGTAGGAACCGGTGTTGTTATGGAAAATGGACAACCTGATCTGAAAGAGATTGCAGACTTTGTAACAAAGACAAATAATGAAGATGGTGTTGCATACGCAATTGAAAAATTAGTCTTTGAAGCATAAGATGTGAAAAAAATGTGAACATAGAACATGACCATTCATTTTTATTGACGAGGGTATTCAAAGTGGTATAATAAGTATGTTTAAATAGTTAGGGGGAACAATGAAAGATGAGAAAAACACGTAAAACAGCAGCTGTAGTAGCTCTGTATACGTTTTTGATGCTTGGATCAGTGTCTGTGGTCAGAGCAGATCAGCCAGTCACAAGAGAGCAAATAAGCAGTGAACAGACTGAGACCAAGACAGATTCTTCTGCCCAGACGACAGAAAGTGAAGCAACGACAGAGACAACAACACAGACGACTCAGGCAAAGCCGACAACGGAAGCGACAAGGCATACGCACACAGCGGCAACGACGCATACAACGGCTGCAGCAACACATACAAAGAAACATACAGCGGTAACGCATACAAAGAAACAAAAGACAAAGTCTGATCAAGACAAGAAAAAAGATAAAAAAGATAAGAAGAAAGACAAGAAAGATAAGAAATCTATCATTCCAAAAGTATATAATGACCATAGTCTTGAGATGAAAGATAAGAAAGAGACGATACAGGGATTTATTTACTTTAATCAGGCAGATGCAGCATGGAATGATAATGGATATCAGATCAAAAGCAGTGGATGCGGACCAAGTGCTATGGCAGTTTGTATCAGTTCGCTGACGAATGAATGGGTAACTCCAGTTGATACAACAGTATGGGCATATAAGAATGGCTATTACAGCAGTGCTGGAGCAAGTCATGAGATGGTTCCAGCACTGGCACAACAGTATAAACTGAAATGTCATGGACTTGGAAGTGATGTCAGCAAGGTTAGAGATGCATTGAAGAAGAAACATCCAGTAGTAGCACTGATGGGACCAGGATATTTTACAAAGAAAGGTCATTTTATCGTATTGGTTGCGATCGATGATAATGATCAGGTAACGGTTGCAGATGTTGGAAGCAGACAGCGTACACAGTACAAATACCCACTGAAAGAAGTGATCGCACAGACGAAGTCAGCATCAGCAGGAGGTCCATGCTGGGAGATTTATTCTGATCAAAAGATATCTGCGAAGGCTGATAAGAAGGCAAAGGAGCTGAAAGCTGAGAAGAAATACAGAAGCAAAGAATTTAAAGCAATGTATAATGAGATCAAGTCAGTATTGCAGAAGAATTATCAGTTAGCGGTTCCACTGAAGAAAGGAACACTAGTTAGTGAAGAACAGTTTGTTACGATCACATCCTTAGGAATCAACGATAAAGTTTCCGTAATGGATGCGAGCAAGAAGTTAACAAGTGATGTCGATCTTGACACGGTAGTAGATGAGATTCAGACAGAGGCAGTCAAAGATTCTTTTTGGAATACGATCATGATCGCACCGGACAAAACCAATCTAACAGATAAATAAAATTGTATATACTACATAAAGAAAAGCACAGAATCATTGAGTATGATCAATGATTTCTGTGCTTTTTCTATTCTAAAAAATAGGAGGAAAGAAAAATGAAGATTCAAAATATGATCAAAAAAGTAACGGTTGCTGTATTATCTGCAGTAATGATGCTTGCACCTATCGTTAATATCAAAGCGGCATCAACAGATGTGATCGATACAAGCAAAACCGGATCTATAACGATCCACAAATATGACATGACAGCAGCAAAACAGGCCGGGGTTAATACTGGTCAGTTTACACCAACAGGAAAACAGGATGCTGCTGCAGAAGCAGCCTTGGAAAAATATGCGATCAAAGGTGTGGAATTTAGTTACCTGCGAGTTGGAGATGTTGAACAGCAGAGTGAGAATGGGAAGATCCAGATGATCTATGAACTTCCAACCACATTACAGCAGATCTTAAGTCTGACATCTTCTGATGCAGCTAAAACAGAAGGAAGCAAGACATATTTCACAAGCCAGCAGATCAACGAGAAACTTGCCAAGGCATTAGAAGATAATACGGTAACGAAAGATAAATTAGAAGATTACATGGGGAAGAATGGGACAGTCATGGACGAGACTAATGCCAACGGTGTGACAAGTAAAGATAAATTGCCACTGGGTCTTTACCTGATCGTTGAGACAAAGGCACCAGAAAATGTAACTTACACAACAAATCCATGGTTTGTACAGTTACCATCCACGGATTCTAAGGGAGATGACTGGTTTTATGATGTGATCTGTTATCCGAAGAATGAAACTGGAAATCCAACACTTGACAAAAGAGTGCGAAACAATCCAGATCAGGACAATGTAACGACTGCCAATACAGACAGACTGGCAGATTTTACTTCTGCAAGAAATGAATACAAATACCAGAGTACCGTGACAGCCTCTAAAGCAGAAAGACTGGATTATCAGTTCATTTCTAAACTGCCACATATCACATCATCAACAACGCATCTGTCAACTTATACATTTAACGATACGATGGCAAAAGGAATGACATATGGGAAAGATACAGTGATCGCAATTTATGAAACGAAGGATGCAGCGGACAGAACAAACGTGAACAATGTTGAGAAGAGTGGTGCATTGGCTGTATGGAAGAGTTCTGACACGGATCCAAAGTTTGCAGCAACATACGGAAAATCTGGAGATGATCCTACAATGAAGATCGAGATGACAAAAGCAGGACTTAAGGAGCTGAATAAGAAATATTCTGATAAATATATCATTGTATACTATACAGTTAAGGTAAACACAGATGACAGCGTTGTTCTTGGCGATAAAGGAAATCCAAACGATGTATCCCTTACGTGGAAGAGAACAAATACGAATTACTACGACATTTTAAAAGACAAATGTATCGTATACTCTTACGGATATGATCTGACAAAGAAATTCTCTGACAGCAAAGGGGATGCAACAAAGGTTAAATTTGTTGTAAAGAATAAGACAGATAATTACTATCTGGTAGCGAGAGCAGATAGAGCAGGTGTTTATCAGGTAACAGGAAAGTCTGCAAAAGAAGCTGATGCGACACAGTTTAGTCCGTCTTCGGATGGAAAACTTGTGATCAATGGGATCGGAGGAGATGAATATGGATTTACGGAAACGCATTCTGATGCAGGATACTCCCTGTTAAAGAAAGAGGTGATCGTTAAGGTCACAGAGACAAAAGCAGATATTACACCAACCGAAGCAAACATCACGGGAATCCAGAGCAAGTCAGATACAGATTCTACAGCAAATGATGGAGTCCCTAATGGTACAGCGTTAAAGAATGATGTGACGGTTCAGCTGACAGCAGCAAGTGCGACTGTAGATGATACAAAAGCAACGATGACAAAACACAATGATTCTGAAAATGCATATATCAATATGCAGATCACAAACCAGAAACAGTTTATACTGCCGATGACAGGTGGGGCAGGAAACTATCTTCTGATCATTGCAGGGGGTGTTCTATCACTTGTTACTGGATGCGGAATCTTAATCCTGAAAAAAAACAGAAGGCAGTCACAAAAATAAAATGAAACAAAAGATCATACCGATTCTGATCGTTCTGACAGGTTTTTTGCTGTTGTTTTATCCATTTACAAGCAATTATCTGTTTGAAAAGAGTGCAGGTTCGACCGTGGAAAGTTATCAGGAAAAGGCAGCCGAAATGGATCAGACGATCATAAAAAAAGTGATAGATGAAGCAAAGCAGTATAACGGGGAATTGTTACGTTCTTCAGTACAGTTGACCGATCCGTTTAAAGTAAAACGTTTGGATGGAGAGACGGTTCATTATAACAGAATATTAAATATTGATGGATCATCGATCATGGGATATTTAAAGATTCCTTGCATTTCAGTCAATCTGCCGATCTATCATGGGACAAGTGGGACAGTTTTGGAACACGGGATCGGACATCTGGCTGCATCTTCCTTTCCAATTGGAGGGAAAGATACCCATGCGGTGCTGACTGGACATACTGGACTTAGTTCTGCAAAAATCTTTACAGATCTGACAGAGATGAAAAAGGGAGATTTCTTTTTTATACATGTCTTGGATAAAAAGCTTGCTTACCGTGTGGATCAGATCACAGTCGTGGAGCCACAAGATACGAAGGAACTTCAGATCATAGAAGGAAAAGATCATGTAACACTGGTTACTTGCACACCCTATGGAGTCAATGACAAGCGTTTATTAGTCCGAGGAGTTCGCACAGCCTATCATGCAAAAGAGGAAGAGATAAGAGTAAGCGATCATCATTCGCAATGGATGCAAGTTTACAAACGGGCAATTTTTGCAGGACTATTGATCATTTGTGCACTGATCGCAGCCAGAAAAGTATATGAAAAGATGGAAAGAAAAAGCTGAGAAAGGAGATATGGGTGAAACGAAAGATCATAAATATTGTTGGAATCTTTTTTCTGGTGATAGGGATCACGTTACTGTTTTATCCGGAGATCATATCATATCTGAAACAAAAACAATCCGATCAGACGGTGAAAGAACTGATACAGGAGAAAAGTAAAAGAAAACAAGATGATCCCATGTATCAAAAAGCGGTCTGCTATAACAGAAAGATATTTAAAGAAAAACAAGCAGGACTAAAGGATGTATTCAGTTACCGCAGTGCACCGATTACCTTAAGAAACGAAAAGAATACCTTTGGTTACATTAAGATACCGAAGATGAAACAGAAACTCCCATTATATTTGGGAGCTACAGTGGAAAACCTGAGAAAAGGAGCAGCGGTCATGGGACAGACATCCCTGCCGTTAGGGCAGAAAGACAGTAATTGCGTGATCGCTGCACACCGAGGATATCGGGGGATTCCATATTTTCGGGATATTGAACAGTTAAAAACAGGTGATCAGGTGATCATTAAAAATCCATGGGAAAGACTGGATTACCGAGTTACAAAGATCAAAGTGATCGATCCATATGATATGGACAAAATCCTGATTCAAAAAGGGAAAGATATGGTCACACTTTTAACCTGTCATCCGTACCGAGGACATGGAAGATACCGGTATGTGGTGTACTGTATGAGAGATCATAGACAGAAGATCAGGAGACAAAAGGAAGATAGTTAAAAGGACAGATGGGAAGGCGGAATATAATAATGAAGAATGCGAAAAAGATCCTGAAAAGAAAACGAAAGATCATAGTGGTATTAGTGGTCATGGCCTCATTTGTTTCCGTTCTGGCATGGTATCAGATGAAGAAGGCACATGCTTATCAATCATATAATACAGGAGGAAACAAACATTTTAAAGATGGGCATTTAACAGTGAACATTAATGGACCAAATGGGAAAAGCGATAGTCTGACAATGTATATTCATAGTGATGAATATGAAAAAAATAAAAATGTCAGCGGTGGGACATTTAATAATTCCAGACATCCATATACGGTAACGACGTATTCCGGTGGAGGTGGGGACTATAAGCTTACAGTGAATAAACAGACGATATATTCAGAGAAGAACAGTAATAACAACTATACGCTTTTAACGATCAAAGTATGGTATCTGTTACCAGCCCATGAACAGCATCGTTCCTGGGAATGGGTAACGGTGGATAAACCAGTATTTTCAGATCCGAGCAAGGATATAACACTTTATTGCGGTGGAAATGACGGATTTTGGGAAAATTCCTATCATGATACACAAGAACATTGGAAATCAGTAAATATCCATGTCAGTACTGGATTGGTCGGAGTGGCTTCCGCTGACAGAGATGGATGGAAAACTTATGACTGGTGTTCCATAAATCTGAATCTGGAAAAGCCAAGCCGCAGCATTTATTACAACGGAAATGGTGGAGATGGTGCGGATGTAACATGGAATTTTACCGACGGAGATAATTTTTCATTTCCAAATGTATCAAGGAGAGGTTATACCTTGACAGGATGGTTGGATGAAGGAACAAAATGGGTGTCAAATACGGGATGGTTGGTATGTGATAATTATACAGAAACTGCCCAGTGGACAGCGAATACCTACACTGTAAGCTATGATGGAAATGGAGAGGATTCTGGATATGTCAGCGATGGGACAGCCACGTACGATCAAAATTACAGTTTTTCCAAGAATGGGTACACGAAAAAAGGCTATGCCTTTGTTGGATGGAACACAGATAAACATGCGGCGACAGCACGGTATTCTCCAGGAGAGACGATCACATGGAGTAACACTGAGGGTATGACACTTTATGCTGTCTGGTCCAAGAACTCTTATGAAGTAACATTTGATGGAAATGGTGCATCAGGCAGCAAAAAGACTGTGGAATTGAAATACGGACAGAACGATATCCTGCCAGCAAATACATTTGAACGACCGGGATATACTTTCCTTGGATGGAGTGAAGATCCGGATGCGTTCAAATCGAAATATACCGATCGACAGGCAGTCAATACTCTCTGTGATGCAGGACAGACCTGTGAACTTTATGCTGTCTGGAAGAAAACAGATGGATCGTTCGACACTCACAACATTATTCATGATGACGGCATGTTTAATGGTTCGATCGAACTGGAAGGACAGAATGGAACTGGATTTTCGAGAGACCACGTAGATTCTGAGTATGGAAGGATCGATAAGGAAGGACAACCGGGATATTTCACAAACCGTTATAAGTAAAAAGGAGGAAGGAAGTTTGAAACAAATGAAGACAATCTGTAAAAAGATATCAGTATGTATTCTTGCCCTCCTGATGATCATGACAATGTATCTGAGTGACTCAGGGGGAGTTCTGTTTCAGAAGAACAGAGAAGTCAAGGCTTCTGCAGGAGAAGCCAAACTGGCGATGAGCCAGATATTATCAAGCAATAAGATCTCAGAGATCGATCGTCCTGCATCAGAAGGTCTGTGGAGTATGACAGCGGACGGACACAGAGTGTTTTGCTTAAACTCAGGAAAGACCATGTGTTCTGGAGATACCTTAAAATACAAGACGATCAATGCAGCAACTTATGAAAAAAAGGGAATCGCAAAGGCATTAAACTGGTATTTCAGATCAAGCAACAAGAATACAAAAGATCTGTCATTGTGTCAGGCATACATCTGGGCATGTGGACATGGAGCGAATAAGCAGGATACCGTTTATCAGGCAGGAAAAAACGTGGACAGGGGTTATTCGCAGAAAGATGCAAAAAAATTCTGTAAAATGATCAGTGATCAGGATCCAGAAGGAACGATCTATTATTATACAGTGAAGAAATGTGTGAAAAAGAAGAAACTGGATTCCCATCAGATTTTGTTCGGATTTCGTCATACACCACCAGATATTGAAAAAGCAAAAACGAGTGCAACAAAGTCAGGAACCAGCCCGGATAATGTAAAGATCAAGATCAAAAAGAAAGATGCGGAAACAAGAGCAGGGCTTTCTGGAGCAGTATTTCAGATCTATATGGATGGAAATTATCAAGGAAGCGTAACAACTGATGACAATGGAGAAGCTTCTTATACTGTCCAAAGAACGGTAAGTTATAGTGTGACATCAACGAAAAAGACTTATGTAAAGAATTGGAATGATCTTTCAAAAAGTCAGCAAAAAGAAGCGACAGATAATGGATGGGACGACTCTTCGGCAAAAGCATATGCTGTGGCAATGCAGGAAGCACAAAAACTTGCAGAGCAGAAGATTTCAGCCTTAAAGAGTGCTTCGGTCCACACTTGGATGGTCAGGGAAACAAAATCTCCATTCGGACACCTGATCCCAGACCAGACAGATCAGAGCAAAGTGGAACAGGGTGGAGTCAGATCATTCACATTTCACTACACCAATGAATTTCAAAAGAGTGATCTGGAGATCTTTAAACAGGGAACTGTAAAGAATAAACGAGGGGATCTAGGAGTTGAAGCAAACTTGCAGAATGCCGTCTATGAGCTGTATGCCGACCATGATATCACAGGCTCCGATAACAAGAGTGTTGTCTATAAGGCAGGAACACTTGTGACACAGATGGTAACTAATGCGGATGGTTATGCAAAAGTGACAGATCTGTATCCGGGATATTACCGTTTACATGAAAAGTATGCTCCGTTGGGATATAAGGTATCTAGTCATGATATATCGGTCACGATCGATAAAAATACATCCCAGTATCTGAAAGAAGAGCAATATGAAGGAACGATACAGGTTGTAAAGACGTTTGGCGGGGAAAATGTTCCAGAAGCACAGGCAGTTTTTGAGGTTTATGATTCTAAAAACAATTTAAAACAGACGATCACAACGAATGACAAAGGAATCGCAGAAACAGATTTACTGCCTTATGGAGCTTATCGTATTCATCAGACAAAAACGACCGATGGATACGACATGGTACCAGACAAATGGGTAAGCATTGATGGATCTAAAATGGTCTATAAGGTTGAATCAAACGATCCAAAGCAGTATGCAGGGATCATGTTGACAAAGGTTACAAGGATCAGTGATAAGGAAACCGGAACGTATACAAAAAAAGAAGAATATAAGGCAGAATTCCAGATCATTGATCAGTCGACAAAGAAAGTCATAGAAACATTGATCACGGATGAAAATGGTGCAGCTCAATCTGGAAAGTTAGATCCTGGTACCTACACGGTTCATCAGACAAAAGGAAGTGATAATTATAAGATTGCTGATGATTTTGATGTAACGATCAAAGACGGCGATAAGAAATTTAAAAAATTTGAGCTGGATAATTATTATAATGGAGATAAGATCCGGATTAGAAAAACGATGGTTAAGAATGGAAAGTCTAAACCGGAACCAGGGGCTGAGTTTGTTGTACTAGATGAATCGATGGTGAAAGATTTCAAGGATCAGACATTAGCAACGTCACAGGACAGGCTTCATTACATTGAAAAACTTAAAAAAATTAATAAAGATGCGATTCTTGGAACATTAGTCACAGATTCCGAAGGAAAGGCATCGATGCTCCTAAAAGATTTCGTAAAGAAGACAGGATTCATTGTTCTACAGACCAGAGGTGTTGAAGGCTATGATCTTGCGTTACCGCAGTATTCCACAGAAATGAAAACATCGATCGAGGATGAAGTCAAAGTGTATGAATTCGTTTTAAAAGACGATTATACAAAATCTGCAAAGATTTCGATCAAAAAGCAAATGTCTGTAAATAAAGATAAGTATGTACCAGAATCTGGGGCGGAATTTCAGATCATCGATCCGCATGGAGAAGTGGTCGATACTCTGATCACTGATGAAAAAGGAGAAGCAACTTCAATCTCGCTAGCGATCGGTGTATATACATTGCATCAGATCAAGGGTGATTCAAAGCATGAAATGATGGAAGATGAAGATGTGGTCTTGATCAAGTCTGATGTCCATAAGACAGTCACGTTTGGGCCATATAAAGATGATGAAAATAAGATCAGGATCGAATTAGTCAAACGTTCCTCAGAAACAAAGAAGTTGTTAAATGATGCAGTTTATGAAATCTATGATGAAGATCAGGATATCGTAGCAACCCTAACTACAGGAACGAGTGGAGACGGAACTGCAGAGTGCTATCTTCCATATGGGAAATATACGATCAAGGAAACTGCTGCACCAGCAGGCTACAACATGGATGACGCAGAAGAAAAATCTTTTGAGTTAAGCGGGGAATCCACAAGCATCAAGATCACGTATGATAACGCTGGAAATGGAAGCTGCAGGTTTGACCAGACGGATACGCCAGTCTACGGAGAAATTACGTTCAGTAAGACGGGAGATATCTTAACAGATTATGACAAGGATTCTCAGAGTTTTATCTACGACAACGATCAGATCACGGGAGCAGTCTATGGGCTGTATGCAGATGAGAATATCAAGAAAGATGACGGAACACTTGTCTGGAAGAAGGACGAACTGATCGATCAAAAGACAACGACAAAAGAGAAGGAAATCCATTTTACAAGAAAGGATATGTATGGAAAAGAAACAACAAGCTTCTATCTGGGAAAGTATTACATAAAAGAGATCAAGTCTCCGACAGGCTATATCAAAGATCAGGAAAAACATGAAGTAGAACTGACCTGGGATACAACCGCAGAAAACATCAATGATATTCGTGATAATGATAAAGTGCCAGACAAGGAAGATCCATTTGGAAAGGAAGATAATAATGTAAGTACAGGTATTTATGTGTTAGAAAAAGGCGAAAAATTGAACCAGAAGATCAAGGATGCAGAATCTGTGACTTTCACATGGAAGAGTGCACCAGAAGGAGCTGTGACAACGGATGTTTCTCAGAATAAAGATGGCAGTATTGTGCTCTGGAATGATGGTGGAGATTATCATATCTCAAGTCAAAGAGCTGGACAGGTCATCTATATGAATGCAGTATCATCTAAAATGTTTAAAAACTGCAGGAATCTTACAGAGATCAACTTTAAGAATATTGATACATCCGCAGTCGTAGATATGAGTCAGATGTTTTATGCCATGGATTCCATCAAAACACTCGATCTTTCATCTTTCAACACCTCCAATGTAGAAGATGTCAGCCAGATGTTCTATGGAAATCCAGTTCTTAAGACAACGTATGTCATGGATCAGATCTTAGAGATTGAAGAAGATAAGTTTATCGAAGAACAACCGTTAAAGATCGTTGCGATGCCAAAGAACAGGTTCTTAAAAGGCGATAAATTTAAGGCAGAGGACTTCAGCTGGAGAATTCTCTACGATGACGATGGAGCAGAAGATGTGGATGTGACGGATAAAGATGTAGCATTTACACCGACATATGCAGAAAAATCAGGAAAATACGAGATCAATATCAGTTTTAATAGCCAAGGATCGTATAAAAATCTGCCAGAGAAAACGATCAAGACTATGGTAGAGGTTCTGGATCCAGAAGAGGAAGATATCGCCTTAAAGGTTGCGAAGAAAGCAAGTGTTCATGTCAAAGCTAATGATATTTTGCAAAAATACGGTATCCATCTGATCAAGACCGATCAAGACGGAAACAAGCTGGCGGGAGCCATGTTTGCCTTAAAAGCGAAAACAGATATCATTAACAGCAAAGGAGAGAATATCTTTAAGAAAGGTGATACGATCGCCACTACTACATCACAGGATGACCAGTTTGAATATCTGGAATTTATTGGATTGCCGACCGATATCTATGCAAAGGATGGAAAAGACAGTGATATGTATGAAGTGGAAGAAATCTATGCACCAGATGGATATGAGAAATCGGACAAGACATTAACATTTAAGGGTAAAGTGATCAATGATACGAAAGAAAACCTTATTCATGATGTAAAAGCTGAGAATAATACGGATAATGATACAACAACATATGTGCATGATTCAGATACTCTAGTCAACCAGAAACTGGATTATATTGCATTGAAGAAGATATGGGATGATCATGACAATGTAGCAAAGATCCGTCCAGATGCTGTTACGATCAAGGCAACACATAAGACAACAAAAGAAGTAAAGACGTATACACTGACAAAAGATAATAACTGGACAATGTTTACGGATATCAAGAAGGATGATCGTGAAAATTGGGAGTTTCGTGAAGATGTTCCAAAAGGTTATACTTTGACGAGTACACACTGGAATGATGCGATGTATGTGATCTCGTTTACGAACTTCCATGAAAATCCAGAATATGTCGATATCAATGTACAAAAGGTTTGGGAAGATGGAGACAATGGAGATGATCTGAGGCCGATATCGATCAAAGCTCAATTATATCGAAATGGTGAGAAATACAAGAATGCTATTACATTAGATGAAACAAATAACTGGTCAGATAATGTAACGTACCATAGTCTCGATAAGTATGACAAAGCTGGCGAACCGTTTGAGTATGAAGTGAAAGAAGAAGTCTGCGATAAGCTGACAGGTGATGCAAAAACAGGATATGTTGATACTTACGAGACAAATGAGACAACAGATGATGATGGTACAACAACGAAGAATATCATGATCACGAACACGCATACACCAGATACGACGAAGAAAAAGGTTAGAAAGGTATGGAATGACCACGGCAATAGAGATGGCATCCGTCCAAAATCTGTCTTAGTTGATCTGTTGGCTGATGGTAAAGTGGAGGAAACATTGACGCTCAGTGCGGAGAATAACTGGAAAGCGTCCAGTAAGGTACTTCCTGTGAAAGTTAATGGGAAAAAAGTCAACTATACATGGAAAGAAGTCGAAGAAGGACTGATCACGGGAGAATCTGAGATTGGATACAAACCAACCTATGATACGGATGAAAATGATCAGGATCTTACAGTGATCACAAATACACATGATCGTACAGGACCGAAAGGAAGTATTACGATCACTAAAGCATTGGATCCAGGTAATCTGAATATAGATGTTGGGGATCCAACTTTTATGTTTACACTGACTGGAACTGATGTCTATGGAAAGAAACACAGTTATAAGCAGGAAGTTAAATTCACAAAGGCGGAAGTTGAAAAACAGATGAAAGATCATCCAGGGAATCTAATAGAACTGTCAGTGATATTTACAGATCTGGAATATGGAACTTATACGTGCAATGAAGGTGGTATGATCAAGTATTTCAAATTACTCAATATTACGAGCAACAGCAGCAATGCAACGATCGATCAGGATAAAGGCTGCGTAACATTCGATATTGGACCAACTGGAACGACAGCCAAAGCACAATTAACAGGTGCAGCGAAGTTTACGAATCAGATGATCCAAGGATCTGTAAAACTTATCAAGAAAGATTCTAAGGGAAAATCATTAAGAGATATTGAATTTGTGATCACATCATCTGACGGAGCAGAAGTAGCGAAAGCCAAAACAGATTCTGCTGGGGAAGTCACTTTTGATGGATTGCTTCCTGATACTTATACGATCACAGAAACAAAGACAGCGGTTGGAAAGAATCTGTTAAAAGAACCCATCATTGTTACACTGCCAATGACGATGTCACAGGCAGAGGTGGACAAACAGAATGTGGATACAAGCAAAGCAATCAAACAGGGAAATGATTATTACTTCTATCATCTGACATACAATGTCACGAATGATTCTATATTGGATCTTCCAAAGACAGGTGGATGGACAGATGAGCTTTCACTCATAGGAGGAATCATTCTGATTTTGGGAGGATTATTTTTATTGCATAGGAAATTTCGATGAAATCCGAAAAAATATAAAAAAATAAATTATGAAGAAACCACGTAAATAAGCCATTTTTTACGTGG
>OBWY01000983.1_pt1 | contig 19025 bp, 18 predicted proteins | sample 1538081 | NCBI WGS metagenome assembly OBWY01 (sample SAMEA2580089, study PRJEB22360) | human gut metagenome | biome: human gut; feature: human-associated habitat; material: faeces | place: Denmark | collected 2008/2010
AACAGCGGCTTCGGATCGTTCCCGAAGCCAACTTCGTCAATGTCGGCGAGCGCACCAACGTCGCCGGCTCGGCCAAGTTCGCGCGGCTGATCCGCGAAAAAAATTACGAGGAAGCTCTCTCGGTGGCCCGCGCCCAAGTCGAAGCGGGCGCCAATATCGTCGATGTCTGCATGGACGACGGCCTGATCGACGGTCCCGAAGCCATGCGCGACTTCCTCAACCTGATGGGTTCGGAACCGGAAATCTCCGCAGTACCCGTCATGATCGACTCTTCGAAATGGGAGGTGCTCGAAACGGGGCTCCGGGTGGTGCAGGGCAAGAGCGTCGTCAATTCCATCTCCCTGAAGGAGGGCGAGCAAGAATTTCTGCACCGCGCCCGCCTCATCCGCCGTTACGGAGCCGCCGCCGTGGTGATGCTCTTCGACGAGCAGGGACAGGCAGACACCTATGCCCGCAAGATCGAGGTGGCGCAGCGGGCCTACAAGCTTCTCACCGACGACGGATTCCCCGCCGAAGACATCATCTTCGACCCCAACATCCTCGCGGTGGCCACCGGTATCGAAGCCCACGACGCCTACGCCCGGGACTTCATCGAAGCCGTCCGCTGGATCAAGCGAAACCTGCCCCACGCCAAGATTTCGGGCGGCGTGTCGAATCTATCGTTCGCCTTCCGGGGCAACAACGCCGTGCGCGAGGCCATGCATTCGGTGTTTCTCTACCACGCCATCCAAGCGGGTATGGACATGGCGATCGTCAATCCCCAGATGCTGCAAATCTACAGCGACATCGAACCGGGACTACTCGAACGGGTCGAGGATGTTATCCTCTGCCGCCGCGCAGACGCCGCCGAACGCCTCACGGAATACGCCTCGCAATTCACCAAAACCGCCGCGACGCAGACGCAGCATACCGACGCCTGGCGCTCGGAGCCGCTCGGCAAGCGCATCGAATACGCCATGCTCAAGGGCGTGGCCGACTACATCGAGCAGGACGCGCTCGAAGGCTACCGCACGCTGGGCTCGCCCCTGGCAGTGATCGACCGGCTGCTGATGCCGGCCATGGAAGTCGTAGGCAATCTGTTCGGGCAGGGCAAAATGTTCCTGCCGCAAGTGGTCAAGACCGCCCGCGTGATGAAAAAAGCCGTCGCCGTACTGACTCCCTACATCGAGCAAGGTTCCGAAGCGAACGCCAAGAGTGCCGGCAAGGTGCTGGTGGCTACCGTGAAAGGCGACGTACACGACATCGGCAAGAACATCGTGGCGGTAGTCATGGCCTGCAACGGCTACACGATCCGCGACCTGGGCGTGATGGTCGAGTGTCCCCGCATCATCGACGAAGCCGTCGCCTGGGGCGCCGACGCGATCTGCCTGAGCGGACTGATTACCCCTTCGCTCGAGGAGATGATCCACGTCTGCGAAGAGCTGGAACGCCGGGGGTTGCAAATTCCCGTACTGATCGGCGGTGCGACCACTTCGGACGTACACACCGCCGTAAAAATAGCTCCGACCTACTCGGGCCCGGTGATCCATGCCGACAACGCCAGCCGCAACAACAAAATCCTCGGCGAACTGCTCGGTCCCGGCCGGGAAGAGTATCTGGCTCGCGTGCGCGAGGAGCAACAGACCCTGCGCGACCAGTACCGCCGCCGCGAGGAGATCCGCACGATCCTACCCTTCGGTCAGGTGCGCAAGCTGCGCGTGCCGAAACCCGCGTCCGAAATCGCTGTTCCGGCCCATACGGGACGGCTGGTGTTTCCGGACATAAGTATCGCCGATGTGGAGCCGCTGATCGACTGGAACTTCTTCTTCCCGGCGTGGGGGCTCAAGGGCCGCGTACCGGAGATCTTCGAAAACCCCGAACACGGCGCCGAAGCCCGCAAGCTCTACGACGACGCGCAAAAGATGCTGGCCCGCATCCGCGAAGAAAAACTCCTCACCCTCCAGGGCGTAGCGGGCATCTTCGCAGCCGTCAGCCGGGGCGACGACATCGTGGTCACCGGCCCGAAAGACAAGAAATACATCCTGCCGATGCTGCGCAGCCAGGCCCCGGTCCGGGAAGCCCAGGCCCGCTGTCTGGCCGATTTCATCGCCGACGAAAAGGCAGGCAGAACCGACTATATCGGGGCCTTCGCCCTCACGGGCGGCATAGGGCTCAAGGAGCTGACCGAAAAGTTCCGCGCGGAGGGCGACGACTACAACGCCATCCTCTCGAAGCTGCTGGCCGACCGCCTGACCGAAGCCCTCTGCGAATGGGTGCATATCTTCATCCGCCGCCAGATGTGGGGTTACGAAACCGGTCCGGCGCTCACACCCGAACAGATCATCCGCAGCAAATACCGGGGTCGGCGCATGGCCTTCGGCTACCCGGCCTGTCCCGACCACTCGCTCAAACGCGAGGTCTTCGACCTGCTGGCCGCCGACAAGACGACCGCCATGCGTCTGAACGACAACTATATGATTACACCTGAGGAGGCGCTCTGCGGCCTGTTCTTCGCCGACGCCGAATATTTCTCCGTCGGACGAATCGACCGAGAGCAACTGGCCGACTACGCCGCACGCCGCAACATGGACATAGAAACGATCGAAAAACTGATACCCAATAACATCTGATGAATATTACGGATCTCATACAGGGCGCCGTCGCTTCGCGCACGACCCGTTTCGCCTTCGAGCTGCTCCCGCCCCTGAAGGGGGACGGCACGCGCAGCGTCTTCGGAGCCATCGACCCGCTGATGGATTTCAACCCGGCCTACATCAACGTCACCTTCCACCGCGAAGCCCTCAAAGAGGACATCCGCCCCGACGGAAGCCGCGAGTGGCACATCATGCGCCGCCGTCCGGGCACGGTCGGCATCTCGGCCGCGATCCGGCGCAAGTACGACGTGGAGGTGGTTCCCCACCTGATCTGCGGGGGCTGGTCGAAATACGACATCGAGGATTCGCTGATCGACATGGATTTCCTGGGGCTGCACAACGTGCTGGCATTGCGGGGCGACAAGCGGCAGAACGAACCCCGCTTCGTCCCCTACGCCCAGGGACACGCCCACGCCGCCGACCTGGTGCGCCAGATCCAGGCCATGAACCGGGGAGAATTTATCGACGGCGAAGTCGAGGAGTGCCACCACTCCAAGTTCTCGGTAGGTGTGGCGGGCTATCCCGAAAAGCATTTCGAGGCGGCGAATCCCCAGAGCGACCTCCAATACCTGAAGGAAAAGGTCGATGCCGGCGCCGACTACATCGTGACGCAGATGTTCTTCGACAACAGCAAGTACTTCGATTTCGTGGAGCGCTGCCGCAAAGCGGGCATCACGGTACCGATCATCCCGGGCATCAAGCCGATCTCGACGCCCAAGCACCTGGAGATCCTGCCCCGCACCTTCAGCGTCAGCCTGCCCGAAGAGCTGGTGAAGGCCGTCCGGGCCTGCGGCGAGGACACACAGGCGGCCCGCGAGGTCGGGATAGAATGGGCGATCCACCAGGCCAAGGAGCTCAAGGCGGCCGGAGTGCCGATCATCCATTTCTACACGATGGGACGCACGGACAACATCCGCAAGATCGCCCGCAACGTATTCTAATTCCGAATAGGGCAAAGTAATTGCTATTAAACACTTAACCATGACACCCGTAGAGTTTCGCCGCCACCTGCACCGCCACCCGGAGCTCTCGTTCCGCGAAACGGAGAGCGCCCGCTTCATCGCCGAGGCGCTCCGCGAGGCAGGCATCCCCTGCCGTCCGATCGCCGGAACCGGCGTACTGGCCAAAATCGAAGGACGCGGCGACCTGCGGCGAGCCAGCACTCTGCGAGCCGACATCGACGCCCTGCCCATCCGCGAACAGAGCGGCGCGGCGTGGAGTTCCGAGAACGACGGAGTGATGCACGCCTGCGGGCACGACATCCACGCAGCGGTGCTCTACGGCACCCTGCTCCGGCTCTCCGCCGAGCGGAATTTCGAGGGTACTCTTTTCGGAATCTTCCAACCCGGAGAGGAATCGAATCCCGGCGGAGCCTCCAAAGTGCTGGCCGAAAACCCCTTCGAAGGCTATACGGTGCTGGCCGTCGTCGGCGAGCACGTCGAACCCGCTTTGGACGCGGGCACGCTGGGCTTCCGCGCGGGCAAGTACATGGCCTCCAACGACGAACTGCGCCTCACGCTCGAAGGCGCGGGCGGCCACGCGGCCATGCGTGCCGAACACCGCGACACGGTGAGCGCCGCCGCACAACTGATCCTGCACCTCACGGCCCTGAACACGCCCGAACGGGTCGTTTCGATCGGCAAGGTCGAAGCTGCGGGCGCTACGAACGTCATCCCGGACCGGGTCTATATGGAGGGAACGATGCGTACCTTCGACGAACGGGAACGGGCCGAAGTGAAACGCAGGATCGAAGAACTCGCCGCCGCGAACGACGCCTCGTACGGCATACGAACCCGGGTACACTTCACCCCCGGCTACCCGTGCGTGGTCAATGACCCGGAGTTGATCCGGCAGGCCGTCGCACTGGCCGAAACCGAAGGAATTCCCTTTCAAATGCTGCCCCTGCGCATGACTTCCGAAGATTTCGGCTTCTACGGCACCCGCTACCCGGCGATCTTCTACCGCCTGGGCGTCGGTCCCGGAGCCGGAAAACTGCATACATCCACCTTCAATCCCGACGAGGCGGCCATTCCGACCGGCATCCGGTTCATGGAACTCCTCGCCCGTAACTATTTCAACCGATGAATAAACTGAAAAATACGAAGAAGTCGGCCGCATTCGACCGCTCTTCGCTGATCATTAACCTGTTCCGGGAATTCCCGAACAACAAGTTCTCCCTCAAGCATCTGGCTTCGGCCTCGGGCGGCGCCACCAAGGAGGGCCGTCTTCGTACCCGTGAAATCATCACGGAACTGCTCGCCCAGGGCACTATCGAGGAGTGCGGGCAGGAAAAGTACCGTCTCAGCGGCAAGGAGCGTCCCCGCCAGGAGGGCATCGTACAGATGATCTCGACAGGAGCGATGTATATCCGCTCCGAGGAGTTCGAAAACGACGTATATGTCAGCCAGCGCAATTCGCTGAATGCTCTGGACGGCGACCGCGTGGAGTTCGTCATCACCCGCCGCTCCCACGCCGGGTCCCTCGAAGGCGAGATCACCCGCATCGTGGAGCGCAGCCGCAAGCAATACGTGGGCACGGCCGACGTGAGCGACCACGCCATCTTCGTCAAGATGGATCCCCGGCGCATGCCGATGGACGTCTATCTCTCCAAGCGGGACAACCCTAACGTACAGCACGGCGACAAAGTCGTGATCCGCATCACGGACTGGGCGCTGGGTTCCAAAAGCCCCGCCGGAGAGCTGGTCGAGGTATTGGGCCGCGCCGGAGAGAACAATACCGAGATGCACGCCATCCTGGCCGAATACGGCCTGCCCTACCATTTCGAGCAAAAGGTCGAAGATGCGGCCCAGGCCATTCCTTCGACGATCACCAAAGCCGATTACGCCGCCCGGCGCGACTTCCGCAAGATAACGACCTTCACCATCGACCCGGCGGATGCCAAGGACTTCGACGACGCCCTCTCGATCCGCAAGATCGAAGACGGCGTATGGGAGGTGGGCGTACATATCGCCGACGTGACCCACTACGTTCAACCCCGCTCGGTGATCGACACCGAAGCCGAGGAGCGCGGCACGTCGGTCTATCTGGTCGATCGCACGATCCCGATGCTGCCCGAAAAATTGAGCAACGAGCTTTGCTCGCTGCGCCCCGACGAAGAGAGCCTCTGCTTCTCGGCGGTCTTCACGCTCAACGAGGAGGCCGAGGTGCTGGACAAATGGTTCGGCCGCACGGTCATCCACTCCGACCGCCGCTTCACCTACGAGGAGGCGCAGCAGATCATCGAAACCGGCAAGGGCGACTTCGCCGAAGAGGTGCTGACGCTCAACCGTCTGGCACAGCGGATGCGCAAAACACGCTTCAAGCACGGAGCCGTGAGCTTCCAGCGCGAAGAGGCCAAGTTCAAACTCGACGCCGAAGGCAAACCCCTGAGCGTCTATTTCAAGGAGCAAAAGGAGGCCAACCAGCTCATCGAAGAGTTCATGCTGCTGGCCAACAAACAGGTCGCCGAATTCTGCGGACATCACAAAGTGAACGGCCGTGCCGTGCGGCGCACGATGGTTTACCGCGTACACGACGTTCCGAACGAGGAGAAGCTCGAAAAATTCCGGACCTTCGTTCTGCGCTTCGGCTACGTATTCAAGGCCGACAAGGGACGCGCCGTGGCCAAGGAGATGAACAAGCTGCTGGGACAGGCCAAAGGACGCATCGAGGAGAACGTCATTTCGAACCTCGCCGTACGTGCGATGTCCAAGGCTTTCTACTCGACCGATAACATCGGTCATTACGGCCTCGCTTTCCCCTACTACACGCATTTCACCTCGCCGATCCGCCGCTACCCGGACATGATGGTCCACCGGCTGCTGGCCCGCTACCTCGAAGGAGGCAAATCGGCCGACCGCGACACCTTCGAGAAACTCTGCGTACACGCCTCGGAGCGGGAAGTGATCGCTGCCGAAGCCGAACGCGCCTCGATCAAGTACAAAATGGTGGAGTTCATGCAGGATAAAATCGGCCAGTTCTTCGACGGCCATATCTCGGGCATGAGCGACTGGGGCATGTACGTCGAGCTGGACGAAACTCACATCGAAGGCATGGTTTCGCTGCGGGAAATGGAGGACGACCTCTACCAGTTCGACGAGAACCGCTACGAGGTCTATGGACGCCGCAAAGGACGGGTCTTCACCTTGGGCGATGCCGTGCGCATCCGCGTCAAGCGGGCCGATCTGCAACGCCGTCAGCTCGATTTCGAACTGGTGCACGATGCGGCGGCCGACTCCCGCGAGAACGACGTAAAGGGGCACGCAGCGATTCCGGTACGCCGCCAAAGCACGTCCCGACCGGGTAAGGGCGGCAAAACGTCCCGCAAAGGGGGCAAAAAAGGATCGAAGCGATGATCCGGGAACAGACGCAGCGAACCGCCGGAACCGGCCCCAACCGTGCGGAAGAGATATACGAAAAATGTCTGAAGCGTGATCCCCTCACGGCGGAGGAGGCGTATTGGCTTTACGAACAGGCCCCCCTGCAGGAGCTGGCTCTCACGGCTGACCGCGTGCGCCGTGCCGTAGTGCCCGACCTGGAGGTCGTGACCTGGCAGATCGACCGCAACGTGAACATCACCAACGTCTGCATTTCGGGCTGCCACTTCTGCAATTTCCACTGCAAACCCCACCAGACGGAGCGGGCTTTCATCACTACGCTGGATGAATACAAGGAGAAAATCGAGCGGATGCTCGCCCTCGGCGGCGACCAGTTGCTGCTGCAGGGCGGTCTACACCCGAAGCTGGGGATCGATTTCTACGAGGAGCTCTTCTCGACACTCAAGAGCCTCTATCCGCAGGTACGCCTGCACGCCCTCGGAGCGCCCGAAGTGGCGCACATCGCCCGCATCAGCGGCCTCACCACGCTCGACACCCTGAAACGGCTGATCGCCGCCGGATTGGACTCCCTGCCGGGTGCCGGGGCCGAGATCCTCGATCCCGGCGTGCGGAAAGCCATCTCGCCCGCCAAACCTTCGGTCGAGGAGTGGATCCAGGTGATGCACGAAGCCCACTGCCTCAACCTGCCGACCTCGGCGACGATGATGTACGGCCATGTAGAAACATCCCGTCAGCGTGTGGACCACCTGCTGCGCATCCACGACCTGCAGGCCCGCTGTCCCGAAGGACATTACGGCTTTCTGGCCTTCATCCCTTGGATTTTTCGCTCGTCGGGCACCGAATTGGAGCGGCAGGGAGTTGCAACCCGCTTTTCACCATTGGAATACATTCGCATAATCGCCGTCAGCCGACTGGTTCTGAACAACATCCGCAACATCCAGGCTTCGTGGCTCACCGTCGGCAAGGCCACCGCTCAGGTAGCGCTGCACAGCGGCGCCAACGACATGGGTTCGATCATGATCGAGGAGAACGTCGTTTCTTCGGCCGGGGCGCACAACCAGTTCGATGCCGCAGGCATCCAACAAGCGATCCGCGAGGCGGGCTTCACGCCTCGTCTGCGGGACCAGCTTTACCGAATGCGGTAACGATCCCCATGCGGCAAGTATGGGGGTAAAAACGAAATGTGTCAAAATAGAAGACAGCATTAAGAGGGTAAAACCAATGTAAAACAGAGAGATAAGCACAAAGTAACCTCGGACGGTTGCGCGATCGAAATGCGACAAAGCTGTTACTTTTGTGTTACATCCGGAGGCATTTGAACGGTCTGTTCAAGCGATAAATGTTACATGCCCTTAAACAGTTCCGGAAATGGGCTAAAATACGGCGGTGAAAGATCCGCATCGAGAAACCAAAAACCCCGTCAGAAGCCAATATAACGGCGATTCTGGCGGGGTTTCATTATGGGCGGTCGGGATGGTGTGACGGCAAGGTGTTCAACCGTTCAAACCAGTGTTCAAACGGCTAAAAATATCCTTTCAAACGACCATATCGGTAAGAGCAACGATATGGTCAGTTTTTTATTTAGATGTTCATTTAGATGTTCATTTAGATGTTCATTTAGATGTTCAATCAACGCCATATCTAAAAAACGAAAAGTTATTATAAGATGTTCGTTTAGATGTTCATTTGGAGAGTAGCTACAGGTGTATTGGAGTAGGTATAGAGACATTTTGGGTGGTCTTTTTGGGGTGTATGGAACTATTCGAGGGGGGTATATTCCCAATCACGAATAAATACACATATATATAATGGGCTAATACATAAATAATTCGGAGCATCCGATCGTGACGGATACCCCGAAAAGCGTGTGTGTGACGTTTATATAGCGATCAAAAAAACTTCTTTGCGCATCCAAGAACTGCCCAAACGCCCATTATCAATCTTTTGTCGAGTTCTATCGTGTCGAAATCTTTATTTATCGGTTCCAAGAGGACTTTTGCAGGATCCTGGGCCTTTCGAATCCGTTTGACTGTACGGTATTCATTGGTCATAATACCGTATATCTCTCCATATAATAAGTAAGACTGCCAATCCTCGACCTTTCGCAGGGCGATGATATCTCCATTGCTGATCAGCGGTTCCATCGAGTGCCCGGTGATCCGTGCCCAACTGTCAGCCCTATTGTATTGAGGAAAGTCTATATACCCCGTCGGAACCGCCGATTGGTCATTCACCATCATATCAAAGCCTCCGCAGAAATCTACATCATAGAAAGGAACGCCGTGAGACTGTTCCGAAAACGATGCTTCGCGTGCATCAGTATTCAGCATATTGCCTTTGCCGGTCAGTAGCCATTCTGCCGATACATTTTCACATTTTGAGTAAATCAAATCAGCGTCTAAAGTATTACGTGCAATCCAATTACTGATGCTTTGTGGTTTAAGTCCAAGTTTAGCGGCAAAAGCAGTTTTACTTCCGCCTGAAAAATAGGCTATTAATGCGTTTATCTGCTCGCTTTTATTCATTTTGAAATACTTATTTCATCATTTTGTTTGTTTTTACACAAAATGAATATATATTTGCATCGAAGTTTCAAATGAAACCTTTGTGACAAATATACGAAAATAATTGATTTTATGGCAAAAGTACTTGTAGAACATGGTGAGATCGTCAAGCTGGCACAGTTGCTCGGGGTTGCCCGCAAGACCGTCCGGGAAGCTTTAAGCGGCCAGACGAATACCCCGTTAGCCTGCAAAATACGCAAACTGGCCCTCGCCCGGGGTGGCGTCTTCAAACCGACACAAAATCCGACACAACTATGAACGAGCAGTGGATTATCCGCGAGAACTACGTCGGATCGGTGATATTCGGGATCCTGGCTCTCGGTGGAATCTTCGGCGTGTGCGCCGGGAACTTGATTCACCTGTTCACGATCATTGCCAGCGGCTCGGTAAGTTGGGCGCTGTGGCAAGAAGCAAGGCAAATCGAAAAACGACAATAATACTATGACACACTGAAAGTGATGGCGTAAACCTCGACAAATCCCGTGAACTCGCAGGGGTTGTCCGGAGCAATACCGGCACGGGAGCTCACTTATAAAACAATGTTATTATGAAATCGAACTTTGTTCATCCTCACTCTCATTTAGTACCCCTGAAAGAGATTCCTCGTGCACAAAGAGTATTACTTTATTCCCGCTATGGAACTCCACATAGGGATAATGCAGAGGTCTATAAAACTCGTCCGGAAACGGGAAGTCCGGTAGAGCTTTGTATAACTGCCGACAGACATCGACACCTTCCCACAAGAGCGAAGGTCCATAGCGGAACACATCGTAAATAACCTTGTCTAACTCCTTTTTGGATATCTCGGTCTTGTCTGTCGAGCGAAGATACACCAGATCAGCCTCTCCGCTTTCGAGTCCGAAATCATGATTGATTGAAATCGCATAATCGAGGTGATAAAGCCATGCAAAACTCTTGAAAATATCCAAGATAGGTTTCCGATACCGGTTGATGTTCGTACCCTCAAAATAAGAGACGGTTACATTCAAACGAAAGATCTTACCCATAATCGCTAAAAGTTTGTAGTTGACAGCACAAATATAGCGATTCTCCCGTGAACGCGTAAGGCGTTATCCGGAGCGATACCGGCACGGGAGTCCAATAAACGAGACAACAACATGCAACGATACGGTCAAACAATAGCAGTCACGGTGGAGGATCTGACGCGCAGCGACGACGGGAAAGCGATTATGTCAATGAATAATTACCGTAATCTCGTTCGCCGTAAACAGGTCAATATTCTCCGTCCCGGCAAAGGACTCGGATCGTGTGCCCTGATCGAGTATTCGTCGCTTCCGGAGCGGTTCCGCCGACGGTTCGAGTCCAAGTACGGCGATCCGGAGGTGCTGCTGAGCCGGGACAAATCGGCGCTGGTGATCAACGCCGAGGCACGCCGCTTCTTTGCCGGCCTCGAGCCGGGAACATTCCGACTCCCGAACGGGGAGACGCTCCCCGACGACAAGGTCGAGGAGTACACGCTGAACGCGTCTGTTCTGGACGCGCTGCACGAGGAGGTCGAGAAGCAACGCCTCGGCCGCAACCGCCTCAAGAACTCCACACGCATCGTTTGGGAGAATATTCTGGCTTCGGCCGAGCGCCTGCGGGCGGATTTCCACCATACGCTGCCCAACAACGAAGCCCGATTGAAAGACAAGGTGCGCACCTATGAGCGCGAGGGATTCATCTGCCTCGTCTCAAAGAAGTTCTGCAATGCGAACAAGACGAAGATCACACCCGAGGGCGGCCGACTGCTCGTCGCCCTGCGTCGCAGCCGCGTACCGGTCTATACCCTGCGCCAGATCTTCGACGAGTACAACCGGCGTGCCGAGCGCAAGGGGTGGAAGACGCTCGAATCGATGAACTCGGTCACCTCCTACCTGGAGCGGCCGGATGTAGCGCCGAAATGGTGGGCTGCGGTGTACGGAGAGCTCTCCGCCCGCCAGAAGTTCGACCGCAAGCAGCAGACGATTCTCCCCGGCGTGCGCGATGCGCTGTGGTATGGCGACGGTACGAAACTGAATCTCTACTACAAGGGGCGCGACAAGGATGGGAAACCGGTCAAGAAGACGGTCATGGTCTATGAGGTGATCGACGCATACAGCGAGATGATGCTCGGCTATTGTATCGGCGAGCGTGAGAATGCCGAATTGCAGCGCCGCGCCTTCCGCATGGCCATCGAAACGGCCGGCCACAAGCCCTTCGAGATCGTTACCGACAACCAGGGCGGACAGAAAACGACCGATTCGCTGAGTTTCATGTCGCGGATCTGCCGTATCAGCCGCACGACGGAACCGCACAGACCGCAGGCCAAGACCATCGAATCGATCTTCGGCCGGTTCCAGCGCGAAGTGCTGCATGGCGACTGGCGGTTTACGGGGCAGAATATTACGGCCACGAGTCGTGATTCCCGTCCGAACCTCGAGTTTGTCGAAGCCAACGCGGACGACCTCTACACATTCGAGGAGCTGTGTGCGGCCTATGCCGAATACCGCCAGCGATGGAATGACCTGCGTCATCCCGAATCGAAGATGAGCCGCCGGGAGATGTACCTGCGCTCGCAGAACCCCGAGGCCCCGGCCCTTTCGCAGTACGACTATATGGAGATGTTCTGGCGTGTTACGGAGCGCCCGAGCGAGTTCACCTCTTCGGGCATCGCCATTCAGGTCGAGGGACAACGGTACAGCTACGAGGTACTCGACGCCGAGGGGCATCCCGACATGGAGTTCCGCCGCTCGAACACCACACGCAAGTTCTTCGTCCGCTACGATCCGGATGACATGACGCGCGTATGGCTCTGCACAAAGCCGACCGTCGGCGGCCTGCGGATGGTAGTTCCGGCCGTCCCCTATGCGGTCGTTCACCGCGCCATCCAGGAGCAAACTCCCGAGGAGCAGGCCTTCCTGCGTAAAACGCTCGAAGCCAATAAACAAGAACGCGTTCGTCGTCAGATGGAGGGATACGAACTGGAGATTGCCCATGGGGTTGCCCCCGAACAGCACGGCTTGCGGACACCACGGCTTCAGGGCCTGTCGCGCCGGGCACAGGAGCAGCTGCTGGATCGATACGCCCGCGATATGACCTCCGAGAGCGGGATTTCGGATGAAACCTGCGAACCGATTGCCATCGGCCAGGTCGGGAAGCAGATAAGCAACATGACTTTCGATAAAGTATCATTATTAAACAAACTTTAAGATATGAAACTTACTAACGAACAGAAAGACGAGATCCGTCTTCTCCTTCAAAACTATGTGGCCCGGTATCCGAGCCAGAACAAGGCGGCGAACTCTTTGGTCGGGATCTCGGCCGGTACGCTATCGACGATTCTCAACGGCCGCTATGAGACGATCAGCGATGATATGTTCACCAAGCTCCGCGCCCAGATTGCCGGACAGCGGGGCGAAGACTGGCAACTCTCGCCGACAATGGTCTACCAGGAACTTTCGATGTTGCTGACCGATGCCCAGGAATACCAGAACGTCGCCTGGGCCGTCGCTCCGGCCGGGGCGGGTAAGACAACCACCATCCGCGACTTCGCCGCGCGCCATGAGAATGTCTTCGTGGTTTCCTGTTCGGAGGACATGCACCGCGGCGATTTCATCCGTGAAATGGCCCGGTCGGTCGGAGTGAATGTTTCGGACATGAGCCTTAAAGAGGCACTCGAGCGGGTCGTACGTCATCTGTTGACGCTTGATAAACCGTTACTCGTATTCGACGAAGGGGATAAGCTGGCAGATTCGATCTTTTACTACTTCATCACTATCTACAACCGACTGGAGAACTATTGCGGAATCATCTTCGTATCGACTCGCTATATCAAGCGGCGCATGGAGATCGGGTTGTCGTACAATAAGAAAGGCTATGATGAGATCCATTCGCGTATCTGTCGCAAGTTCGTGGAACTGACCCCGGCCACCTCCTACGAGGTTGCCGCCATCGCCCGGGCAAACGGTCTGACGGACGAGCGTGTTGTCAAAACGGTTGTGAAGGATGCCGCCACATGCGACTTCGACCTGCGCCGTGTCCGCCGCGAGATTCACAAACAGAAACGATTGGCCGCCATCGCCTCGAAATAATCTGTTCAAACACTTTTCAAATACCATCCGATCATGGGTAAATCACTCTCCGTATCACAGGCCTTGTCGATCCGTCGGTCCACGCTCCGTCTCGAAGGAGGATGGGGCAATTGCGTGGGCGAAATCGACCGTACCGGGGTCGTCTTTTTCTGGGGCAAGTCCGGTAACGGGAAAACCTCCGCCGTTCTATCGTTCGGCAAGGAGCTGGCCCGCTTTGGTCGCGTTCTTTACAATTCACTCGAGGAGGGTCTCTCCGTTTCGTTCCTGAACGCGCTGCGGCGTCATGCCATGCAGGACTGCGGCCGCCGGTTCCAGGTGGTAGCCGGAGAATCCATTGCAGATCTCGACGAACGGCTGTCGAAGCGCAAGTCTCCGGACTTCGTCATCATCGATTCATTCCAGTACACGCAACTTGACTACCGTCAGTACATCGCATTCAAGGAACGGCATCTGGACAAGATGCTCGTCTTCGTCAGCCATGCCGACGGAAAACAACCGGCAGGCCGGGCCGCGCGGTCGGTAATGTACGATGCCGGGCTGAAGATATGGGTCGAGGGATACAAAGCCTTTACGAACGGACGCTTCTTTGGGCCAACGGGAGAATATACGATCTGGCGCGAAAAAGCCGAGGAATACTGGGGAGACCCCAACAAACCGAAACCATTTTCAAAGAACGTAAAATAATGAAGATATACATCAGCGGTCGCATATCGGGCCGTCCGTTGGCACAGGTCAGGGAAGAGTTCGAGCAGGCTGAAATAAAATTGCGAAGATTCGGTTTTTTGCCGATAAATCCGATGAATAACGGTCTTCCGGCCGATGCCGCTTGGGAAGACCACATGGGACGAGACATCGCCATGCTGTTGCGTTGCCAGGCAATCTATATGCTGCCCGGCTGGCCAAGAAGTGAAGGGGCCACCCTTGAGTATCTGATTGCACGACAACGTCGAATGCGGATCTTCACGGCAGAATCGCCACTTGTAAAGACAGTAGAAAGAACTTTGTAAAACACGTCATACCATGAAAAACAAGCCGACCAGTTATGCCCGGTTTTATGCGCTTTTGCGGCAGATGCAAGGCGATCGGGAGCAGATCAAAGAAACGCTCATCCTACAATTTACAAAGGGGCGTACTACCTCTCTCCGGGAGATGCAGAAAGACGAGTATGAGGCGATGTGCAGAGCTATGGAGGCAGAGATCGAACATCCGGGTTTAAGTACCGAAGAGTTTCGTCGTGAACAGAAGCGGCTCCGCTCTGCGGTATTGCACCGGATGCAACGTCTCGGAGTCGACACCTCGGATTGGGATGTGGTCGATGCCTTCTGTTTGAGCAATCGAATTGCCAGAAAGGAGTTCGCCCGGCTTTCGCTCGCAGAACTCAGGGTGATGGTCTCAAAACTCGAAGCGATGGGACGAAAAGGATATTCCCGGCCCCGCAGAACAATGCTTCCCGTCATTGTTAAAACCAACCAATTGCCGAGCTAACCATGAAACCTGTAATTAAAACGATATCTGAAGTCAAAGATGCCAAGGAACATCTTGAAGACCAAATATCCTGCTTGCTGATGCAGTTCGAAAAAGATAACGGAATACATATCTCCGATTTAAGCATCTATCCGCGTGAAATCTACAATGAATAAGGGAAAATAACAGATCGTCAAATCGGAACCTCAATCGTTGTCAAATTATGACCAACCTTCCTTACCGCCAGGCAATGCTGATTAAACATACGGCATGGATGAACACTCGCTTGCTTACGCGGGGTCCTCGTCCGGAAGACGAGCGGTACGTGCCGCTCGCGGTGCGGATGCTTACGCTGGTCGGCTGCCTGAACTACGCGATGCTCGACCTTGAGTCCGAACTCACGGCATCCGGCTTGTTCCACCATGAAACCAAACGCCGCTATACGCAGGCCCAGACTTTGGTCACGCAGGCTCACGGCATCGCGTGGTCGATGCTTCGCAAGATCGACGACCGGGCCGCCCGGCAGTACAACGACAAGACGGACGAGGCGTATCGGACCATCAGCGGCTGTATCCTGTTGGAGGCTCCTCAAAGGTCTTACAACATCGTGCTGTCGCTGTGTAGGATCATCAGCTCTCTCAACGGTCGGATTTCGGGCCGCTACGACTTCAACCCGGCCAAACCTCTTGTACGCATCCCGGCTCTGTTGGAGTGTATCGGGATCGAGGATTGTAAAATAGACGGAATCATCGAATTGAATTTAATAGATTAACGAAAATGAAAAAATACACACAAGCGGATTTCGATGCCTTCGAGGTGATCGACGGAATCAAACAATGCCCCTCGGGGGATTACAGTGATATACAAATATTCGGCGAGCGGTGCTCCTTCGGCGAGCGGTGCTCCTTCGGCAAGTGGTGCTCTTTCGGTGAGTATTGCTCTTTCGGCAAGTGGTGCTCTTTCAGCAAGCAGTGCTCTTTCGGTGAGGATTGCTCTTTCGGTGAGGAGTGCTCTTTCGGTGAGGAGTGCTCCTTCGGCGAGTGGTGCTCTTTCGGCAAGTGGTGCTCTTTCGGTGAGGATTGCTCTTTCGGTGAGGAGTGCTCCTTCGAAGGGAAAGGCGAATATATCGGCGATTATCCTTTCCTGGCTTTTGTCGGGTTCGGCTCTCGGATTGGCAGCAAGGTTTACTTTTTCAACCTGCAAGACGGCATTTATGTCCGTTGCGGCTGCTGGCTGTCGAATATAGCGGGGTTCCGGGAGAGAGTGAAAGAGAAGAATGCCGATGCGATGTACCTGGATTTATGCGATCTGGTTGAGAGGAAGTTTAACAGGAAAAATTCGAAATAACTATGCGGGCGAACGAATATCAGACACGCGCGATGAGTACGCGGCTGCCGAGTTGCGAGAATGCGACCTATATGCTTTTCGGTCTGATGGCCGAGATTGGCGAAATCGCCGACAAGATCGCCAAATGGCGCCGAAAGGGAGTGTGCCGGCTGGATATGGATCATTTGGTCTTCAATACGGGTGATCTGCAAGAGGTGGAGGGTTACAAATCCGAGCTGATGAAAGAGGTCGGGGATTGTGCGTGGTTTATCGCGGGCATTGCCGATTGCTTCGGCTTCACGCTCGAAGAGGTCATGCAGCAGAACCTCGACAAACTCGCCAGCCGCCGCGAGCGCGGCGTGATCGACGGAAACGGGGATAACCGATGATCTCTTATGACCCACGCCTCTCTTTTCAGCGGGATCGGCGGGTTCGACCTCGCCGCCGAGTGGGCTGGCTGGACGAACGCTTTCAACTGCGAGATCGATCCTTTTTGCCGAACCATACTCAAATACCACTTTCCCAATGCAAAGCAATACGAAGACATACGAACAGCAGATTTTACCATTTGGAAAGACCGTATCGACGTGCTTACCGGTGGATTCCCGTGCCAGCCGTTCTCGCTCGCAGGAAAGTGGCGAGGCACAGAAGACGATCGCTACCTGTGGCCCGCGATGCTCGACGTTATTCGGACTGTTCGACCCCGCTGGGTCGTGGGCGAGAACGTTTACGGAATCGTTAATTGGTCGGAAGGGTTGGTCTTCGAACAGGTGTGCGCTGACCTGGAGGCGGCAGGATACGAGGTGCAGCCGTACATTATTCCGGCTTGCGGTGTCGGCGCTCCCCACCGTCGGGACAGATGTTGGTTTGTTGCCCACCGTACAGACGCAGGGGCTGAAGCGATGCGTGAACGGGAAGATGGTTTTTATGCCGTTGAGCCTGTTGCCCACCCCGACGGCGATAGACGCAGGAAGCGGCCGAATGAACAAAAGCCTCTCCCCGAATGCGTCGGAACGTCCGACGCTGGCAATGGCGTCGAAAATGGGATTGTTGCCTACTCCGACCGCCAACGATGCGAAGAATGTAACGCTTCCTGCCAGTCAGGGCATACGCAACGGACTACCCAAAACAGCGATGCAAAGCGACGAATACCGGACTGGAACGGGTTCCCGACTCAACCCCCTGTATGTGGCGGAGATGATGGGTTTCCCGGGGAATTGGCTGGTATCGCCTTTCCTCGGTGGCGCCGGGAAGCCGTCAAAGCCTGCGGAAACGCCATAGTCCCGCAGGTGGCATTGCGGATTTTTGAAACGATAAACGAATACGAAGTGGTGAAACAGCAGGATTCTCGCAAAATATCGAAATAATTATGAAACCAATTGAAGAGAGGGCAAATGCTGCATGGTCTGACTATGAATACAGAGAGGGAGAATTGTACTCAACATGCTTTATGGATGGCTTTTCCGCCGGCGCACAATCCGAGCGCGATGAATTGACCCGCTGGCGTGACCCGAAGGTGGAGCTGCCAAATGATAATCGAGATGTTTTAGTTAAAACAACATTATGCCGTGAATACTGCATTGCCTTTTACAAAGCAAATGGGGGCCGGAATCATCATTGGCACGAGAACAATGGATCTTTAGATGACGATATGGTCATCGGCTGGCGGCCGATTCTCGAAAACGAGTAAGATGCTTTGTGCATTTTAACTAACCAAGTAACTAACCAAGTAACTAACCAAGAATATCTATGAAAACACGCCTACTGAAACGACTGCGACGGGAAGCACGCAAAGAGTTTCCGGATGATATGATTTTAATGCTTGCCGAGTGTAAGGGCTATTTCGGAGCATTAAAATTTGTCAATGAAGCGATGAGAAGTCACATCCTCCTCCGCGTTGCGGAGTTAAAAGGAAAGAGAAGATAATGCAATTATAAATTGTATGGATATTACGAAAATGACAGCAGCACAACGCGCCGAACTGAAGGCGCAGCTTGAGGCCGAGGAGCGTGCCGAGAAACAGAAACGCGAAGAGAGTATTGCCGCATACAAGTCGTCGGTGGATGAGTTCTGCCGCAACAAGTTTAGCCGGTTGCAGGCGTTGAGCGAGGAGATGCGCCGGCTGAAAGAGGAGGTTTTCGGCGATGCCGAAACGCTGATCGCGCTCAAGGATGAGTTGTTCCGAACCAAATCGGACCGACACAGCAATCAATTCACGACCTCCGATGGCAAGATCACGGTGGCGCTCGGTTATCGCACCAACGACGGCTGGGACGATACGGTGAATGTCGGGGTCGATAAGGTCAAAACGTTCATCAAATCGCTGGCCAAAGACGAGGATTCGGCGGCTTTGACCGAGATGGTCATGAATCTGCTGGCGAAGGATCGCAAGGGAAATCTGAAGGCCAGCCGCGTACTGCAACTGCGCGAAATCGCCCGCAAATCAGGCTACCCGCAACTAATTGAGGCCACCGACATCATCCAGAACGCCTACCGGCCCGTCGATACCTGTCAGTTCATTTCCGTCTCCTACAAGGACGACAAGGGCGTGAAACAGACATTGCCGCTCTCGTTGGCGGCCATGGAGTAGTCCCGAACGGTTGTCTGCGGCGGTTCGGCATATCTCCA
>OBWY01000987.1_pt1 | contig 18994 bp, 16 predicted proteins | sample 1538081 | NCBI WGS metagenome assembly OBWY01 (sample SAMEA2580089, study PRJEB22360) | human gut metagenome | biome: human gut; feature: human-associated habitat; material: faeces | place: Denmark | collected 2008/2010
TAACCGCCATGAGCGCCGAAGCTTCGGATATGAGCAGCTGGCTTCTCATGGGTCTGCCGGGAGTTGCATACCTGACCGGCATCGCGGATGCAGGCTGGACCGCCATTGGTCTGGCTGTTGGTACATATCTCAACTGGCTGATTGTTGCCAAGCGCCTGCGCCGCTATTCCGTAGCGTGCGGGGCCATTACCATACCGGACTTTTTCTCCCGCCGTTACCGGGATGACAGGAACATACTGATGTGTATTGCCGCCATCGTAATTCTGATTTTCTTTATTCCCTACACCGCCTCCGGATTCAAGGCAGTGGGAACCTTGTTCAACAGCCTGTTCGGCGTGAACTATCACGCTGCAATGATAGCAGGCGCAGTGGTTATTATCGGTTACACGGTCATGGGAGGCTTTATGGCAGTATCCACCACGGACCTGATTCAGAGCATCGTCATGAGCATTGCGCTGGTTATCATTGTATTCTTCGGCATCCATGTAGCCGGCGGCTGGGACGCCGTGACAGACAACGCCCGTTCCCTGGCAGGATACCTGAGCATGACCCATGTCCACAACATGGCTGACAACACAGCATCCCCCTATGGCTTCATAACCATACTGTCCACCCTGGCATGGGGATTAGGGTATTTTGGAATGCCCCATATCCTTCTGCGCTTCATGGCCATCAGCCATGAGGATAAGCTTAAGACGTCGCGGCGGATTGCGTCCATCTGGGTTGTCATCTCCATGTTTGTGGCCATCCTGATCGGCATCATCGGATACGGCGCCTCTGTGGCAGGCGGGATCCCCATGTTTTCATCCAGCTCTGAATCCGAGACCGTTATCATCCGTCTGGCGGATTTGCTGGGACGCCACGGAATCCTGCTGTCTGTTGTGGCCGGAGTGGTTCTGGCAGGAATCCTGGCCTGTACCATGTCCACGGCTGACTCCCAGCTGCTGACAGCCGCCTCAGGCGTATCCCAGAACCTGCTCCAGGATTTCCTGAAGATTAAAATGGATACAAAAGCGTCCATGACAGCTGCCCGTCTTACCGTAGGGGGCATTGCCCTGGTAGCCATCCTGCTGGCCTGGAATCCGGACAGCTCCGTATTTACCATCGTATCCTTTGCCTGGGCCGGTTTCGGCGCGTCCTTTGGCCCGGTGATGCTCTTTGCCCTGTTCTGGAAACGCAGCAATCTGAACGGCGCCCTGGCAGGCATGATTTGCGGAGGCGTCATGGTGTTTGTGTGGAAATACGGCGTGCGCCCCTTAGGCGGCGCCTGGAACATCTATGAACTGCCTTCATCGTGGCCTGCCTTGCCATTGTGGCCGTGTCGCTGATGACAGAAGCGCCATCCAAAGAAATCTGTGATGAATACGATTCTGTGGGAAGATAGGATTGAATGAAATACCAAAACCGCAATTTTCAGATAAGACTGTTTCCATCTGAAAACTGCGGTTTTCTCTTTTCCTATTGCTCTCTCATCTGCGGCTTATCGGCCCGGTGCCGGCTTCTCTCCCGTACTTTCTTAGTCCTCCTGCTTGCTGCAGATTGCCAGCCTGTGCTGGTACTTCTCCCTGGTAGCCAGCCCTCCCCGAATATGGCGCTCTGACTTATTCACATCCAGCACGATTCTGGCCTGGGCCGCCAAGGTGGGATTGATGTGCTCAAGCCTGTCAGTTACATCCTTATGTACCGTGGATTTGCTTATTCCAAACTTCTTCGCCGTCTGCCTTACCGTGGCATTGTGGTCTATGATGTAATTGGCGATGGCTACCGCACGTTCTTCAATATACTCCTTCAAAATGAGTCTCCTGAGGATTTTTTTACATCATATGCAGAAAATCCCGGGATTAGCACACCCTGTACGTTTTCCGGCAGGAATATTTTCCGTCCGCGCATGTCCGCCTCAGGCGGACTGTCCTGTGCCGGCCGGCAGAGTGCAGCTTTTAAATATATTCCAGCACGCCACGTATATCCGTGACCACTGCGTCCGCGCCGGCTTCCAAGTACATCTGCCTTACCTTCCGGCTGCGTTCTTCCTTTTCCTTTGGGGAAAGCGCCTTAAATTCCTCCCTGGACAGTCCCATGGCAGAGCTTCCCTCAATTACTCCAACTGTAAACAGCCCTGCATTTTTACCTTCTCTGATATCTGATACCGTATCGCCCACTTTCATGACCCGTCTTACATCCGTCAGCCCCAGAAACTGCATGTTTCTGAATATCATATAGGGATTGGGTCTGCCCTTGCGGTCCACGGAGTCCGGGCTGAACCAGCAGTCCGGCTTATATCCCTTTGTTGCTGCGGCCGCGGCAACAATCTCCATCATCTCATCGGTATAGCCGGTTGTGGAGCCGATTTTTATTCCCATCCCCCGAAGCGTTTCCACTATTTCAGTTACATAGGGCTTTACATCTGTAAACCTGGGAACGTTCTCCAGAATTTTCTTCTCGCTTAACTGATACACCTGGTACACATCCTCTTCTGTAAACGGACGGCCGTATATCCGTTCCCACTCCGCTGTAAGGCGCTCCATCTGAAGCATGGTGCGCACATGGTCAATTTTCAGCATTCCCATAGGAGCCCTGACCTCGTCCATGGTGGGAACAATTCCAAATTCCTCAAACGCATCCATGAATGCCTGGACCGGCGCAAAACATCCATAGTCCACCGTGGTGCCTGCCCAGTCAAATATCACCGCATCAAAGGCTGTATGGCTTTTTTCACGCTTTTGTATCTTTTTGTTCAGGAACTCACCAATGATTGCACACAGCCTGCGGATATCTTCCTCGTAGATTTCCCCAATATTGCCGATTCGGAACGTATCCGCATCCGTCACCTTTCCCGGATAAATGGCATATCCCCGCTCCTTGATATAGTGATACATCTCGTCAAAAGAAAACGCATGGTTTTCAGGGTAGAAGAAGGTGGTAATGATTGGTCCCTGATGCCGGCTGTCAATATAAGGACGAATCCCCATCTCAGCCATCAGCTCAATCAGCAGCCTGTTATTGGAAATATAGCGCTGATGTCTGGCCTCAATTCCGCCCTCTGCTTCCATCTCCCGCATTGCCTGGGCAAATGCCAGAACCACATGGGTTGGGGAGGTAAAACGCCATTTCCCGTCCTTCTCCATTGTCTTCCACTGGTCATATAAATCCAGGGACAGGCTTTTAGCCTTTCCCTCACATGCAGCCAGGCAGTCCCGCCTGCAAATGATAAAGGAAAATCCCGGAACACCCTGGATGCATTTGTTTGCGCTGCTTATGATAAAATCAATTCCCAGCTCTTCCGCCGGGATATCCACGCCGCCGAAGCTGGACATGGCGTCCACGATAAAAGTGCGCCCTGACGCCTTTACCACGCCTGCCACAGAAGCAATGTCATTCAGGATTCCCGATGTGGTCTCACTGTGTACCATGGAAACATGGGTAATCTCCGGATGCTCATTGAGCAGCTTCTGAATTTTATCCGCGGACGGAACCTGGTCATAGGTCTCGCTGTAAAGAATATAAGAAAGACCGGCATGTTCTGCTATATCCGCCATACGTTCTCCATACGCACCGTTTGAGGCAATCAGCAGCCTGTCATCCGCCCCCACAGAGCTGGTAAGCACAGACTCCACCCCAAACGTACCGCTACCCTGCATCAGCACGCAGGTATAGGTATCTTCAGAAACGCGGGCCAGCTTAAGCAGCCCTGAGCGGATTTCCTGGGTAATCTTTTTGTAATCCTCATCCCAGGTGCAGTGGTCAAACATCATCTCTTTTTTTACAGTGTCCGTAGTGGTCAGCGGACCCGGGGTCAACAGTTTATAATTCGGCATACCTAATTTTCTCCTTGTCTTATCTTTCTCTATTTTTAATGCTTCACTTTATTTCCCGCAGCCTCTCTTAGCAGCCTTTTTGCCGGAGGATTTTTTCCCTATTTGCAGCTTTCAGACAGCTCCTGATGCTTTTTCAGCAAGTCCACGGTCAGCTTTTCCGGAAACACCCTGGGATAAGCGGACTGGTTCTTTGAATTGCTGGTTTCACCCTCATAGATTGGAAGGGGATAGGTGGTCAGCAGCTCCTGACGGCCGTTTTTGATAATACACTCCGCCATTTCCATGGCCAGCTTATTTGTCTTATCTCCCTTGTCAATGACAGCCGCGGACTCAGTCAGGGAAAAATTTCCCTCGGTGGGATCCACATAATCAACAGGAAGCCCTTCTGCCTTATCCGCAACTGCCTGGTGACGCAGGCCGAAACCGACGGCCACCTCGCCGGCACGTACTTTTTTCAGGGGTGCAGAGCCCGAGCTTTCAATATGGGGGCCTGCATTTTGATAGATTCCGCTGAGAACCTCCTTTGCCCCGTCCTCTCCGTATTCGCTGACAATGGCCTGCATTAAAAGCCACGCAGTGGAAGAACTCTTTATATCTGTAACGGAAATCAAATCAGCGTACGCGGGATTTACCAGATCTTTAATACTGGACGGCGTTGGAAGCTGATGTTCCTTCATCATCTCAGTGTTAAGAATAATAGCTCCCTCCTGTCTGGTAACCGGGCTGTAGTAGGCCGGATATTTCTCCAGGGGTTTTGCGTCAAAAGTCAAATCAAGGAACATGTGATTCTGTTCCTGGGCGCTCTCCAGATAGAAGGAACTCATGGTCACCAGGTCAGCCTCGATATCCGTCCCTTCTGCCAGCAATTTGCCTCCCAGCTCCGAGGTGCCAAAGGTCTGGAATAAATATTTTCCCCCGTATCCGTTTCCGTCCAGAGCATGCTTCATTGCCTCCACGGCTTCGTCATCTGCGTTGGAGTAGATAATGACCTGGGCTTCTTTCTTTTGACAGCCGGTTACGGCGGCAGCGAGAACAGCGGCCAGACATCCCATGACAGCAGCTTTTTTCCAATTCTTCATGATTGTTTTTCTCCTTTTGTTTTTGCAGCGGCCTCCTGCCAGATATCCGAACAGTCCCTTTGCCGCCAGGTTCGTTATGAGAATCAGCAGTGACAGCACAAAAATTTCATTAAACTTTGTGTAATACTGCAGTTCCTTAATTTTCGTGGTAATGACCATGGTCCTGGCTCCTGCTATGAAAATAACAGCGCTGACAGTCACCATGGCATTGACAAAATAATAGCCGAACACTTCCAGAAGGGTGCTTACCGCATTGGGCGTCACCACGCGGACAATGGTCTTAAGCCAGCTGTCCCCCATTAAAAGGGCTGTGGTCTCCCAGGACGCATTCATCTTTGCCAGGGAGCTCTTCATCATCAGATAGGGGGTGGAAAAGAAATGCACCACATTACAAATCACTATGATGAAAAAGGTATTCTGAATGGGCGTCCCGGAAAATGTAAATAAAAATGCAATACCGATTACCATGCCCGGAATGGTGTTCGTGACCAGGGCAATGCTCTCAATGACAGATTTAAGCCGGCTGCTTAACTGGCTGCGGGCCGTGGCCAGCGCAGCTGCGTATGCCACCAGTGAACCGGTGAGCGCCGTACAAATGGATACCAGGATGGAGTTCTTATACACAGAAAGCAGTCTGGAATCCGTAAACACAGTTTTTATATGCTCCGTGGTAAACTGCCTCCTGTAGGGCCATTCCTCCACCATAGGCACTACAAAAATCACCGCAAATATACACAGTACCGAAGCCAGAATGAGTACGGACGCCGCCCCGCAGCATATGTCGCGGATTCTCCCCTTTCTCAGCTCTATGCCGGAGACCTTGCTGTAGCGTATATTAAACCGTTCCAGAAACTGGAGCAGGGAAATGCTCACCACCGACGGAACCAGCATAAACATAGCCACCACAGCCCCTCTGTTAAAATCCGGTACACTACCCAGCATTTCATTGTAGAGCACTGTTGCCACCACATCATACTGTCCGCCTACAGAAGCCGGTATCCCAAAATCCGTAAAGCACAGAAAAAAGCATTGAACGAAGGAAGCGGCCAGGGTGCCAAGCAGAGGCCTGATAACCGTTCCCAAAAAAGTCTTTAACGGGCTGTCCCCCATAATCCTTGAGACAATCATGAACTTCTTATCAATAAAACTCATGGTGTTCAGTATCAGCATAAATGAGATAGGCAGCGTGTAGATAACATATCCCAGAAGCAGTCCGCAAAAGCCGTAAATCTCAAACATCTGATACCCTATCATTCCTGTGATAAACCCCTGCCTGCCAAAGGAATAGATAATGGCAAATCCGTATGTAATGGTGGGAAGAAGCATGGGTACCACTGCCGCCAGGCGTATGAATTTTTTTAGGCCTCCCGGCACATTGGTATAATGTATGGTATAGGCCAGCACAAAAGCCAACGCTATGGTCAGCACTGCACTGACACAGGATACAAAGATGCTCCGGCCAAAGGCAGCCGCAAATCCCTTTCCTCCCGCCACATCCGCGTAGTGCTCAAGGCTGACGTTGCCTCCTCCTTCAAAGGATTTTCCCAGAAGCAGTACAATGGGAATCAGAAGAAATACCAGGAAAACAATGACTACCATTGCGTAAATCTGTTTGAGCTCCCTCTCTTTAGTCTTTATCATAGATTTCTTTGTCCTCACGCTTTCATGCTGTGCAGCTGATTCTCTGACTGCTGCTCCGTGTCATTTCCCGGCTGAACAGAGTGAAAATATTATTTCTCTTGACCTCAAGCTGATTTAAAATAAAATTCTTAACAAAGCTGTCTGCGGGCTGTCCTATGATTTCCTCCGGCCTGCCGAACTGGGCAATGTTCCCCTCATTGACAATCAGCACCTTGTCCGACAAGGTCAGCGCCTCCTCCGGGTCATGGGTTACAATAATGGTTGTCAGCTTAAACTCCCTGGCAATTTCCTTGATCTTCTCCTTGATGGACTCTTTAATCACACCGTCCAGAGCGCTTAACGGCTCATCTAACAGAAGTATCCTGGGCTTCATCACCATGGTTCTGGCCAGGGCCACACGCTGCTTCTGGCCGCCGGAGAGCTGGTCAATTCCCTTGGCCAGATGTTCCCCCAGCCCCAGAAGATCAATGAGCTCCTGCACCTCCTGTCCGGTGGAAATGTCAGGTTTGTTCCGCAGTCCGTAGGTAATATTTTTATATACATTTAAATTAGGGAACAGTGCGTAATCCTGAAACACAATGTTGAATCCCCGTTCCTCCATGGGAACACGGGTGATGTTGCGGCCTTCAAACCATATTTCACCGCTGTCTGCATCTGTAATACCCAGAATCAGGTTAAGAAGCGTTGTCTTGCCGCAGCCGGATGGTCCCAGAATGGACAGAATTTCTCCACTCTCAATAGACAGGCTGATGTTATCTAAAATTGTAACCCCATCGTAAGATTTCCTGATTTTGTTCAGTTCCAGCATATAATATGCTCCTTTCAAAAATTGCCCCTTGCTGTAATTGTGCCGTTACTCGTTTGTCCCTAACGGACAGTCAAATTAAAACACAACGGCAGACGTAAACTCAACAAAATTCCTGTAATTCTTGTGTAAAGCCCGTGTAAACCCGTTCTGGCGCAAAAAAAGAAGGCTTGTAGATTTTCTACAAACCTTCTGTCCGCCCGGCACTGCCTGATGGAGCAGCAGACCCGCTCTAGTACGTCTGGTTCCGCACAATACGGCTGCTTTCGTCCAGCTTTTTGGTGTATTTTGGATAGTCCCGGAGAATGATCCCCGTGTAAATCATATCTACCACCGCAATCTGGGATGTCCTGGAGAAAATGGCATTGCCGTAGAGCTGCTGCCGGTTGCCGGTGCACAACATGATATCCGCATATTTTCCAATCAGCACATCATCGTAATTCGTCAGCACAATGGTGGAAGCTCCCTTCCGCTTTGCAAGCTTCATCACATCCACTGTGCTCTTTGATGTACCTGAGTACGAAATACCGATTGCCACATCCTGCTCCCCAAGGTTTCCTGCGCTGATCTGCTGAAGATAGACGTCGTTATAGGTCACACAGTTAATCCCCAGATACAGAAGCTTAGTCACCAGGTCATTGGCAACCGTGGCTGAGTTTTCCACATAATATACAGCCACCTGGCCGGCGCTGCAAATCATCCCGGCTGCTTTGATGATTTCCGAAGGTGAAATATGTTTAAGCGCATCGTCCAGATAGGAAATCGTCCTGGTAATCACCTGGCCCGGAACCTCCTCCGGCCTGTCCTCCTCTGATATGCCATAACCGCAGACCAGAGGAGGCGGCACAGCCCCGCCGGCCCCGTCCGCCCGGCTGTCCGCCTTTGCATCCGCTTCCATATTGCCTCTGCCGGAGGCTGCCTTCAGCACCGCATACTTAAATTCCCGGAAGCCCCCGAAACCCAGGGCCTTCACAAATCTCATGACCGTGGGCTGGCTGACTCCCGCTGCCTTTGCCATGGGAACCAGGGAAAGCTCCTCCAACTGTCCCGCATATCCCAGATAATAGTCCGCCACCTTCTGTTCCGAAGGCCGTAAATCCGCATATAGCTTCTTTATATTAAATTCAAACGGTTTCGCCATGTCCCATACCTCGGTTTCCAGATTCTCCGGTCTTCAGTTTCAGACTCTTCGGATGCAAATACCAATGCTCTCATGCCATACATACACAGGATATACGCGGTACTTTTTCTACAAATATCCGGTTCTGCACGTTTCTGCCAATATGTCAATTCAGCTTCGCACAGATAAAATCCTCTGTCCGGGAAATTGCATTTTTTTCAATACAATGCTGTTCCGGCACAATTTCCCTGCCAAAACAGCATTCTGTTTCTGATATATGAAGTCCTCTGTACTCCCTATTATAGCTTATCTTTGTCTCCCGCACCACAAAAATTGTACTTCAGCCAGGAAACCGGGGGCCAATGCAGGATTTACCCCAACAATATCTCCACCGCCTCCTTAAGCGTCTCCACTTCCCCCACATTACCGGGGAATATGATATAAGGCGTTCCCGGAAAACGGCTCTCCGGACCTGTGCGCCATACCGGTATGCCGGGGCGGATCTGTCCCAGGACCGCTGCACGCTTTACCTGCAAAGCCTTGGTTCCCACATCGCTGGAGGTGATGCCGCCCTTAGCCACCACAAATGCCGGCCTCACCTTCAGCCTGCCCACCAGTGACTGGACTGCGTCGGAAATCCTGACCGACCGCACCAATGCCTCCTCAGGACTGTCATGTTCCAGGGACAGCAGCTTCCTCCTGGTATATACGGCAACCGTCACCCCACGGCCAATCAGTTCCTCTTCCTGGCTTATAACAGAACTGATTTCCTCCTGGAATTTTTCCTCGTCCAGGACCAAATCGGAATTAAACTCAATGAACCTGATTCCCTCAACGGTTTTTAAAGCCTCCAGCTGGCTGGTTGTTTTTTTTGTATGGGATCCCACCACTATGATTCCGCCTGTACCGCAGTTTTCCTGCACCATCTCTTCCCTGGACAGAAGGGGTCTCTCACGGATGGCCCCGAATTCCTTCACAAAGCCTGCGGCTGTGCGGAACATAAACCTGCGCCCCTGGTTCATGGCGTCATAAAGGGCAATGCAGAACACCTTCAGGTCGCAGGCATCCACTGCGTTCACCACGATTTTCCCAAAATCATGGAGCGCCAGCAGTTTATCTGTAATGGCGGCATAATCCAGGCTGCGAAGCTCCTCCAGGGAAACATCCAGCACTTCCCGGGCCGGATATCTTCCCCCTGTCTTTTCCTCCACATATTCCTTTAGATTGGAGCAATGGTACCCAAAGGTCTTATCCTCTGCAAATTCTGTCTCCCCGGCAGGTATCAGCTCATTTCCATACTTTACATAGTGCACATTGCCGATGGTAAAACGCCCGCCCTCCTTAAAATAGGGACAAATAATTTCCCCGTCAACAGCCCGGCCCCTGTGCTTTTCCTCTGCCCGGGCCAGCAGCTCTGTCTCCAGAGGGTAATGTCCCCTCAGTGTGGAATCTCCCCTGCTGACAATCACATAGTCAATTCCGGTTTCCTCCGACACCTTTGCCGCGGTTTCCCCGATCTCCAGGTGGGCCCTGGTGGTCTGTTCCACGGTAAATCCCCTGGAATTCGTCAGTATGTAAAACAGCTTCCCGTCCTCTTCAAAGCCTTTCTTAATACTGTCATAGGACCAATCCGTATACACAGAAACATCATGGACCGTCTGCACGCCGGTGGGATCATCGTCCAGGACTATGATTTTATGTCTGTCCTACCGGCATTTTTCTTCCAGCAGAGCCTGCACGGCGTCGGTGTCCACCCCGGGATACTGGTCTAATACAGATGCATTCAACATGGTCTGTTCTCCTCTCTCTTATCTTCCGATGCGAAACAGCTCCCTGGCCTCATCCGGCAGCATGGGCTCTTTATCCATGGCCCTGAGAAGCTTCACTGTCTTTTCCACAAGGGGGGCGTTGGATGTTACCTGGGTCTGTGCGTCCAGATAATTGCTGTCCTCAAATCCAATTCTTACGGTCCTGGCTCCCATGCCCAGGGCACCGGCCAGCAGCGAAAAATCCTTTCTGTGGGCCTGTGTAATGCCCCACACGGCATTGGAAGGAATCATCTGTATCATGGCAGCCAGAGCCTGGGGCGTTGCCGGGGCTTCTCCCTCATGGCCCAGCACCACACTGAACAGAACCGGATCCGCGAAGTCATACTTCTCCATCAGCCGGGCCATGGTCCAGGTGTGGCCTATTTCAAACGTCTCCACCTCCGGAGTCTTTTTCTGTTTCAGTATTTCCCGGATACAGTACTCCACGTCGTCTATGGGATTGCAGTACACAGCCTTTCCCAGATTAGTGGATCCCACGTTCAGGGAGCAGGCTTCCACCAGCTCAGAATACAGAGGGGCGCAGCGCTCCCGTATGTTCAGGTCCGATACTCCGCCCGTGGACACCTCGATGATGATGTCCGAATCCCGGCGAATCATGGCCAGCGTCCCCTCCAACAGGGGCATAACCCAGGGGATGAGGCCTTCCCTGTCTCTTACATGAAGGTGCACCATGGCAGCCCCTGCCTTATAACACTTATATACATCCTCCGCTATCTTCTCCGGTATGATGACCTTGTCCTCTGCCGATACCGGCGCAACGTTTACCAGAACCTTATTATCCATGTCTGTCATTTATCTAATCTCCTTTTTACAATTTCTGCATTTACGCAAACAGTACCTGTGCAATCAGCACCAGAGGTTCATCCCCTGTCTGTGCAATCCCATGGCTGTCCCCCGGCTGGGCTGCGATGATGTCCCCTTCCTCCAGATACTGGTCCTGTCCGTTTATAGTGTGAACGGCTTTTCCTCTTACAATAACCATGGTTTCCATTTCCCCCTCATGGATATGGATGCCGATTGAGACTCCCGGATTCAGCGTATGGCGCACATACGCTCTCCCCTTTCCCATCATTTCCTCCTGGCCTGTGAGAAGCTTCTCCATCCAGACGGTTCCATTTCCGCCCATACAGCCTTCGATCGGCGTTCTTTCCAGCTCATTTTTCGTTCTATATATCATAAAAACGCTCCATTCTCTCAAAAAAATAAAGGGGCTGCCGCATCATTGGCTTCAGACATATCATCTGTCCTGTTCCGGTCATCATGCAGCAACCACCTTGCTATTCATCTTTTACTTTTGCCCAGTACTGGTAATGTTCCTCTACAATCGCATAGATGCCGGCCGAATCCCTGTCCTGCAGAAGCTTCACGATTCTGCGGTGCAGGTCCAGGAAGTTTTCCACTTCCCCGTCCAGGAATATCCGGTCTATGGTCACCATACGGGAACGGCGGGTGATTTTGTCCACATAGTTGCAGATGGACTGGAGCATCACATTTTCCGTGATTCCCACAATGGCCATATGGAACTGTACATCCGCCTCATACAGGCTGCGCGCCTGGGGCTTATCCATATGGGCCTGGTACTCCAGCTCCTCCATGGCCTTCTCAATGGCTTCCATCTGAGTCTGCTCCAGGGATTTGGACCTCAGTTTATCCACAGCCAGCTGGAGGAGGCCCACATCAATCACCTTTCTCAGCTCCACAATCTGGCTGGTGGAATCCTTCTGCAGTATGATACCGTAAAGCACCGGATAAATCATCCTGCTGTCATATTCCTGACTCACAAAGGTGCCCTCCGCCCGCTTGATATGTACCACACCATATGCCTCTAACACCTTGATGGCTTCCCGGACCGAATTTCTTCCGGCCCCCATTGACTCCGACAATTCTGCTTCTGTAGGGATTTTGTCCCCTGGGTTTAGCTCTCCATTTATGATAGCATTGGTAATGTTGTCTACAATCTTATTAACAACTGACTGTCCTCCGACAGGTTCCTTTAAAAAACTGGTCTTTTCCATGCTGAACCTCCTTTGCTGCATACACCTGGCAGCCCTGCTTTGGCCGCCTATGTGCAGTGCTTACCGCCTCCGCTCAACCAGGCCCGTCAGGGGCCTGGCGTGGCAGTCCACTTATCCATAAGTATACATCATATGTTGGTTCAGCGCAATCTTCTGTTCCCTGGCTAGGAAGGAATCAGGCACAGGGACAATGCCGGTATATATGTAATGCACAGCAGAGCCAGAAGGGACATAAGCAGTAACGGCACCATCTTTCGGCATATTTCCTCAAACTTAACCTTTCCGATATCAGCCGCAACATACAGATTGGGTCCTACCGGCGGCGTTACCTGGCCAATGGACAGGTTCAATACCAGGATGACGCCCAGCTGAATCATGTTAATATCCAGGGCCTTTGCGATAGGCATGATGATGGGAACCAGGATATAGAGGGCGCTTGTATTATCCATAACGCAGCCTGCGCACAGGAATACAATGTTGATGATAACCAGCATGATATACTTGTTATCTGTAAGGGCCAGGGCCATCTCCGTAAGGGAAGCGGCAATCCCCTGCTGAGTCAGTACCCAGGAGAAAATGCCTGCATTCATGATGATGAGAAGAATCATGCCCGTTGTCTTGGCAGTGGAAAACAGTGTCTCCTTAAGCTCCGCCAGGCGCAGCTCCTTATAGATGAAAATTCCCACTATCAGGCTGTAAACAACGGCAACCGCCGCTGCCTCCGTAGGTGTAAAAAGTCCTGAATAAATGCCTCCCAGTACAATGACCGGGCTTAAAAGTCCCCATATTGTATCCAGGAACAGCCTGCCGATTTCCTTTAAGGATGCCCTCTGGGTTTCCCCCTTCCATCCGTTCTTCTTGGACTTAATGAACACCATAATACAGAGCATGAAGCCGAATATAAGTCCGGGTATAATACCTGACAGGAACAGGTCTCCAATGGATTCCCCTGTAATCATGCCATAGATAATGAATGTAATACTGGGAGGAATAACCGTTCCCAGGGAGCCCGATATAGCGGAAAGGGCGCTGGAAAATCCTGCGTCATATCCCTGGGCCACCATGGCCGGAATCAGGATGGATCCCATGGCTGCAACGGTTGCTGTGCCGGATCCGGAGATGGCCGCAAAGAACAGGGCTGCCCCCACTGCCACATACCCCAGTCCGCCGTGAACCGGTCCGATGATGCTGTCCGCCAGGTTGATAAGGCGTTTGGAAATGCCTCCCTTGTCCATGATTGCGCCTGCAAGGACGAAAAGCGGAATGGTAAGAAGGGAAAATTTCTGTACAGTGGCCTGCATCATGGAAGGAATAACGCCCAGAGGGGCGCCTGAAAATATCAGGGTCAGTGCGCTGGACACGCCCAGCACAATGGCAATGGGAATGCCGAATCCAATCATCACTGCCATGGAACCAAATAGAATCGCTGCCGACATATTAATTTCCCTCCTTTGCTAATCTGATCTCATACTGTACCATACGGGCTATGGAAAAAACCGCTGACAATGGAATGGCGATTCCGATGGTCCACTGAGGCATCTCCAGAACGCCTGTAAGCAGATGATAGTGATACTGCCTGTAAACCATCTGTGCTCCCCATATAATCCAGATTCCATAGTTGGCAGAGCATAAAAGGAGCCTGCAGATACGGTAAACCTTACGTTTAGTTCCGGTGAATTTATCAGTCAGGTAATTAAAGCCCATGTGGGAATCTGTCTTAAACACACTGGCCGCGGCCAGGCAGCAGACCCACACAAACATGGTGGTCACCAGTTCCTGAGTAAATGACATGTTGAACCATGTAATCTTTCTTGAGAACACATTCATAAATGTGACAAAGGTCATAACAAGCAATGCGGCTGAACAGAGATATTCCTCAAAATTTTCCCAGAAGTCCTTTAACAATCCTTTTTCCTTCATAACGCCCCTCCTAATTCTTATAACCGCCGGTAAACAAGTCGATTACATCCTGTCCCACAGATTTTGCATAATCATCATAGATTCCGGCGCAGGCCTTCTGGAACTCCGCCTTCTGCTCCTCTGTCAGCTCTGTGATAACGGTGCCTCCGTCCTTCAGCTTCTGGATAATGACAGCCTCGTTGTCAGCCAGATAATCATTTCCCCAGTCCAGGGCTTCTGCCGCGCACTCCTTTACTAACTCCTGGTCCTCAGGGGACAGCTTGTTCATGGTCTTGCGGCTCATGACCCAGATGGTGGTATCCCTTACCCCGTCCCACAGGGTAACATACTGCTGTACCTCTGCAAATTTAGAAGAGTCAAAAACCGCGATTGGGTTCTCCTGCCCGTCTATGGTCTTCTGCTGAAGGGAGGTGTACACCTCTGAGAAATCCATGGCAGTGGGATTTGCCCCAAAGTAATTCCTGTACAGGTCAATGAAAATATTGGCGCCCGGCACACGGATATTCATGCCCTTCAGGTCCTCAGGCTTTGTGATCTCCTTCTTGCTGTTGGATATCTGTCTGGAACCGGCGTTATTGATGCCCAGCATTTCCATCTCCAGGTCATTGCACCAGCCGTTTACCACCTCATGCACCTTATCGCTGTGGCAGAACGCCAGCAGATCATCTGAATTAGGGAACAGGAACGGCAGCCAGAAGGAATAAAACTTCTTATTCATAATTGGCAATGTTTGGCGGTGCGCAGGAGTGGATGTCAATGTTGCCGGCCTGTACCAGCTCGATGGCCTTTGTCAGGTCTCCGCCGGACAGTCCGCAGTTGGAATAAATGCTGACTTCAATCCTTCCGTCACTCCGCTCCTCCACCAGCTTCTTAAACTCCTGGGCAGTCAGGTCGCTGATGGACCCCGGACTCTGTGTATGGGTAAAATGAAGCACTACCTTCTTATCTCCGGCAGAACCGCAGGCCGTCATGGACAAAACCATGGCCGCAGCGCATATGACTGCCGCCGCCTTTTTTAACCTTTTAAACATACTTCCCTCTCCCTTCGTTGCGTGCACCCGGCCTCTGTGCTTTCGCTGCCTGTGCGCGATATGTTCTAACGCAGTACATTTCAAGTAATACATTCTAAGTAATAGATTCTAAGCAATACATTCTAAGTAATAGATTCTAAGCAATATATTCTGAGCAATACATCCCAAGGAATCCCGTATATTACATTAGTCCCTTCTTAACAAGAGCGTCCTTTAGTGCAGCAGCGCCGAATCTCGGACTGGATAATACTACTTTACCATACTTTTCATGAATATACTCCTCACAGTAGGCCATGGATCCCTGGGCAAAGAGAATCACATCCACCTTGTCCGCAATGGTTCCCGCGTATTCACTCATAAGGGCCTTAAACTGTTCCTGGTCCAGGCCGAAGCCGCCATCCACCAGCGCGTCCACCAGCTCTACCTGACGGTTCATCTCCCTGGCAACCCTTAAAATAGTGTTCTTTGTGGGATTCAGTGTGGTGGGAAGGGTTGCCATAACCCCGATTCTTTTTCCCTGCCTTACTGCCTCCCGGCACATCTCCTCATCCACACGCACAATAGGGATTCCCGTGTATCTGGCGATATCCTGGGCAGCGTCCGCCACCTCGCCTACGGAAGAACAAAGATTTAAAATAGCGTCCGCTCCTTCCGAAACAGCTGTCATATACATGCCCACCAGCCTGGCTGCCGGAGGAGCCGTCACATAACCTGCGTCCCTGACCTCTGCCAGGATGGAAGGATCCTGGTAACTGGCCACCTCAGTCTCCCGGGGAAGGACATCCCCCACTTCCTTTTCTACTAATTCAATCAACTCCGGTGTTGTGCTTGTGTAAACCAATGCTACTTTCATGAATTATCCTCCTGATATATTTCTATTAGAACCAACATCCAACATCCTATGTTTTATGAGATAAATATACTACATCCTACGTTGGTTGTAAATTGTGAAAATGCACATGATTCCGGTTGTTTTTTATGCAGATTTTACAATTAGCTCCTCCAGCGTACCCCTTCAAGCCTATGTCTGCATGCCCGCAGCCCATAGAAAAAGGGCCACGGCTGACAAACTTGCGTCAGATCTGGCCCTGCCATTTATTTTATAACAATCGTATTTAACAAAAACGTTCTACCAGCGTATTTCTATCTTATAGCGCGCCGGATTAATCACCTGTTTACAAATATGTATCTGCTCATCATTGGCATCATGGGCCGTATCCTTTTGCAGCAACAAGGCCTGGCTTGTCTCCAGATTTAAAAGCTTCTGCTCCTCCTCTGTCGCATAGCAGACATCAATTATCTTTGAACCACCCACAGGGAATATTCCATGATTCTTTAAAATCTCATAAATAGAGCCCGTCAAATCCTCAGCAATCAGGAAGGAGTACTTAGAAGGAAATTTATTCTCCTCCACTATTACCGGAATACCATTACAGCATCTGACCCGGCGGATACGTATGACCCGGCTCCCTTCCGGAATCCCCAACTTTCCGCACTCACTGATGGTTGCTTCGATTGAATCTGCTGTCAGTAGTATGGACGAAGCCTTCATGCCCGTAGCTTCACAGAATTGTGTAAAACCCATAAAGGAATTAATAGATCGGCTTAGTCTTTTAACACCAACAAAGGTTCCGATTCCCTGCTGCTTCACCAGATAATCTTCATCCACAAGAACAGATATGGCCTTGCGCACCGTAATACGGCTGACCTCATACGCGTCACTTAATTCCGTCTCCGTCATGATACGATCATTTTCTTTAAGTATACCGCTGTCAATCTGGGACTTAATTTCGTCCACCAACTGCTGGTACAGCGGGACACTTGAATTCTTGTTTAACTTATTCATATAAACTCTCCCTATTTCCGTCATAGGCCATCTTTATAGGATGTTACTAATGGAAGTATAACATCCTAAGACGTAAAAATCAATGAAGGGAGGGGCATTTTCTGTTAATATGGATTGAATCTCTGTACAATTTGTGCAGATAAATCCGCACCTTCCTTCAGGCAGCCCTCAATATCCCTGCCTACCATCAGCCCCCATGTAAATCCGGCTATGAAGGAATCTCCCGCTCCCACTGTGTTCACAACTGGAACCACCCTTATTCCTTGCTCGCAGAACCGCTCCCCGTCATAACACATGCTCCCCTCTTCCCCAAAGGTGGCCACCACATATTCAGGACCATAGGACCTGGCCTTTATCAGGAACTCTCTGATTTCCGGCGTCTTTTTTTCACAGGAGAAAAAAGCACAGTGTACATAGGGAAGTACCGCGGCCATGTTTTCCTCATCTTTATTAATAGAAAAATCAAAGATGACCTTGCAGCCTGCCTCTTTGAATTCCGGAAGCAAATGAAGCACCCTGCCTGTCAGATCCGTGTGTATGTAATCAAAGGTCTTTGTAAATTCAATATCTTTTCGTGTAGGCTCATAATGTTCCATCACACCAGGAATATTCTCCAGATGGACTCTGTCCACTCCGTCCTTCAAAGCCATCCGGTACACAGAAGTCTTTCCCTCCTTTACCTGGAGATGGGATGTATCCATCTGATATTCCCTGCATAAATCAAACATTTCACCCCCATATTCATCTGTTCCGACTACAGATACAACTGCTGTGGATACCCCCCTCCTGGCCAGATGGACAATACAGTCAACTCCATTTCCTGTAGCATACCTCTTTCCAATGTTCTCATAAACATCAATACAACAAAATCCAATTGCAGCCATATTCATATGCGATTCCTCCGGCAATTATTATAACGTTATATAACATATTGTATGTAATGAGTATACCATTTCTGCCCTAACCTGTCAACCTTTACTCAATAATTCTATAACAGCGCCATATTTGTATTGATTATTATATGACGTTATGATACAATATATTTGTGTTAAAACAAATATATTATATATGTCAGGAGGTTTATCTATGAACAGAGACAATATCGTCTGCGGCAATTATTCCTACGGGTTTTTCAAGTGAGCGTTCTTTCTGGATTCCATGAACCGGCTGAATCAGACAAACATTGAATTCTGGGGCGCGGGGCCACATCTTTACCAGGATGAGTGCTCTGTGTCAGATGTGGATGCAATCGTAAAAAAGATACGAAGTCATCATCTGAATGTCATCTGTTATACACCGGAACAATGTATGTATCCAGTAAACATCGCTTCCCGTGAAAAGGGCATCCGTGACTGGAGCGTCAACTATCTGAAACGCTCACTGGAAATCGCCAGCCAGATGGAAGCTCCCAGAACCCTGATTACCATAGGCCAGGGATACAGAAATGAATCCCGGGATGAAGCATGGGCACGCTGCCGGGATTCCCTGCTGCAGCTGGCAGAATATGCAGGTAAAATGGGTACCACAATCATGTTGGAACACCTCACAAAAACCACTACTAACCTGTGCGTCACCGCCAGCCAGTTAAAGGACATGATACGTGAAACCGGCGGCCCCTGTCTCAAAGCCATGGTAGATGTGGATATGGCTGCCCGTGTGGGAGAAGGACCCAGAGAATATCTGGAAGCCATGGGCAAAGAGATACAGCACGTACACTTTATAGACGGCATGCCGGGCGGACATCTGGCCTTAGGCGATGGTATCCTGCCTCTTGACCAATATGTAAGAGACCTGGAAGACTTCGGATATGACCAGTATCTCACTCTTGAAATTTTAAGCGACAAGTATCATGAAAACCCGGAACCCGCCTATGCCCAGAGCATCGGATGGTTT
>OBWY01001002.1_pt1 | contig 18873 bp, 25 predicted proteins | sample 1538081 | NCBI WGS metagenome assembly OBWY01 (sample SAMEA2580089, study PRJEB22360) | human gut metagenome | biome: human gut; feature: human-associated habitat; material: faeces | place: Denmark | collected 2008/2010
CGGCCATAACAGGTACTGCCACCCAAACTCACCTCCAATCGTTCTGTTACCTCAGGTAATCCATCCCTGGCATCTCTTCCTGCCGGCCCTCCTGCTGAACCGCCATATGCTCGGAATAGGAGACCGCTGCTTCCAGCACATCCAAATCAAATCCGGCACTCTTGTAACCCTCACGGATAATTCTCAGGTATCCGGGTGACGGATGACCAAAGGAATGGCCTGGTGTCATAACATAGACCATTGCATCCACCGTTTCCTTGCCCATGGTCACCTCCACCAGGTTCTTCTCGTACAGACAGGGATAACCTTCATACCGGTCCAGAGCAAGTTCATCTGCACTCTGGATTCTCCATACCAAAACAGGTACACAGCCGCCCTTTTTAGGCTCAATGGTTGCCACCGCACTGTCCCTGTATCCTTTGAATATCAACTCGTAATCCTTAAGTTCTGCCAGTCCGGCAATTCTGGCGGTCGGGCATCGGCGGCTCATCTGTGTCAGACTTAAGTTGGAACCGTATGCTACATATAATTTTCCTTTCTCCATTCTTACCTCCATTTCAATCTACTACATGCGAATGGACGGGCCTGCTTCCTCCCGTCCATTCTGTTCTTCCCGGTTCACGTATTCCTCCTTTTCACGTCTGGCCCGCAGGCGTTCCTTCTGTTGTTCCGCCTGAGCCGGATCCTTCCATGCGATGCAGCCATCCAAGTGTTCCAGCAGATGTTTTCTCGTACTGGCAAATTCATTTCCAATGAGACCCAGACGCAGTAACCAGGTGCGAAACGTATATTTTTCATTGGTACTCGTGGTCTTACGCCTGCTGGCACATTTCTGGATCAGTGCCTGGTAACTGATCGCCAGACACAGATGGATGTACGCCTTCACTTTACCTGCATGGGTCGTGGAATTAAACAGACGGAATTCAATGGTTCCCTTCTGGAATACCGAATGCAGGTTCAGGCAATGGTATCGTGTCCTGTCATAATGTTTATCGCTCCGGCTTTTCCCGCCATACCAGATCTTGCTTATCTCGTTCAGAGATTTTGGCTTTTTCTGATTCAGCTGATCCAGGAACGTCTCATCCACCGGCTGACAGTATCTCTGCTTCCGTGCCACTTCCACCTGCAGCGCCTTATAAATCAGGTCCTCTTTACTCGCCATGATGTTTGTAATATTCCTCAGTGTTCTAGCATTATGGGGAGAGGCGTCTACATGAATATGGATCCCACAGGACTGGTTGGCTATGGCTCCTCCGTGCCTTAGCTGCCGGACAATCTCCTGAATATCCGGAATGTCGGCATATCCACAGATCGGGCTTACCACCTCCACCCCATACATTTCATTGACCCGTCCCCCCTTTGCTTCCACCTCAATGCTCGCATCATACATGACCTGCCAATAACGTCCCTGCGTGTCTGCGATCTTATAATGCGTATGCAATCCGCGTAAAGAGACAGGTGTACTTTTTAAATATCTTCCTATAATCTCTGCCGCCGTATCACGCGTAAGCCCGGTCAATTCGATTTCGATGCCAAAGCGCTGGTCACGCATTCCCGGCCCGTGATAACTTTCCTCCTGCTTTGTCATCGTCCGCCCGCCTTTCCAAACAGCCTTGCCTTATAGGGCGGGGCCTGAACCATCAGGTTATAACGTTCGTTCCCGCATTTGTAAAGGCACACACCACGCTGGGGATATTTGATCAGGTTGTACTCACTCTGTTCCAGCTGGAGCGTATCCATATAGAATCCCGCATCGATCGTGCCTGCGTTGAACAGAAAGCTATGGGTTGGGATGGCAAATAAAGGCTTGGTATATTCCGCAATCCCTGGCAGGTTATAGTCCTCCAGGTTCTGGCTTGACAGGATGACCGCACTGTCCTTCTTGCGGACCCGTTTCATAAAGTTTCTGACATACTCCACCGCCGTCAGATTGCTGAGGAACAGATAGAACTCATCAATACTGGCCGCTGTCCTCCCGTTGGTCAGGAGTGAATCGGACATATAGGACAGAATGTTGAAGAGCATCGCATTGCGGATGTTCTTACTGGCCTGCAGCAATCCCTTCACTCCAAACACGATAAAGTGGTTATCCGTGATATTGGTATGCCCATTAAAAAACGGACCCTCCGCTCCTTTACACATGGAGTGAAGCCCCAGCAGGATTTCCTGGAGCAAATCTGCGGTGAACAGCTGCCGCTTGTTATTATCAAATGCCTGGTACTCCTCCTCAATCAGTTGGTACAGGTCGGAAAGGACCGGGTAATCCGTGGGCTTCAGATTCCTGAAATCGGTCCTGTCTGTAAAACCGGATCGTTCGTAGAGCGTTCCAACCATGATTTCGATCGCATCGATATGCTGGTCTGTAAAATCCTTATAGGAACGGAAGAAATCTTTCAAAAACGAAATGTGCTGGCTCAGTCTGCTGGTCTGACGGAATGCCATGGGCGCTCCCGTGTCATCCGGGCTTCCATCTTCATCCCAGCACCGCACCTGAAGCAGGTTGATTTTGTACTCTCCTGTCATAAGATCAATGTAACAGCCGTCCAGATTACCTGCCAGATCCTGATATTCCCCTTCCGGATCCAGGCATATGACATCCATTCCTGCTTCACGCATCGTACAGAGAATCAATTTTAACAGATAGGATTTCCCCTGACCGCTGTTCCCCAGAATCAGAATGTTGGCATTGGTCTTATCCTCCGCACGGCGGTTGAAATCCACAATGATGTTGCTCCCGAACTTATCCCGTCCCAGGTAAAACCCATTTGGATCGGTCTTACCGGAGTAGTGGAATGGGTACAGATTGGCAACACTGCTGGCCGGGAGTACCCGCTCGTACTGTTCCCTGAACACGTTCCAGCCGGATGGCATCACACTAAGGAATCCCTGTTTCTGCCTCATAAGCAGGCGGTCTACGTTCAGCTTGGACCGCACCAGTTCTGTCAAAACTTCCGTCTGAAGCTGCTTGAGCTGATCCGGATCCGATGCTGTCAGTTCAATGTACACAGCGGTATGCAGGAGCGGTTCTTTATTCCGGTGCATCTGGGAAACAATATCGACCACATCCTGAAGGTTATTGCCTGCTGTAATGGTATCCTGCAGATTCTCCGTACTTCCCTGCCGCATCCGGTTCTTATTGGCTGCATTGCTGATAATTTTACGTTCTTCTGCCGGGGAAACCTGGCGGGTATATATCCTTAGGGTCACACCGTCCTTTTCTCCCAGGTTCCTTAGTATGGCCTGCTCCTCGGTACTGGTCGGGTACTCTCTTAGTGCCCATACACACCGGTAAGTGTTTCCGCACACGTAATGGTCTATCTCAAATTGGATGACGGATGGACTTATCATGTCAACGAAATCCTTCACATATACATCCTCATCCCTCCGGTTTCTTCCTCTTCTTCCGATTGCCGATCCCTCCTTCTCAATTCGCTGTTTCCTTCCCTCCTCAATGGTCATGAAAGATCACCCACCGCTCGCCGTCTGATTCCTCGAACTGCTCCGTGGTCACGTTCTGCTCAAAATATACAGCCAGGATCCGGCGTATGTCATCCCCGTCCGCTCTCCGGACCCTGAACCCCTGATCATTCAGAGTCTTTTCAATCCGTTTCAGGTATGGAGATACCTCCTTCTCCTCCTCCGACTGAAGCCGCACCAAGAGAATAAACTCACGGGCTGTGGCCATCTGTACCTGGATCTGATCTAAGAACACCAGGTCCGCTTTCAGAAGGCTCCGAACCGCGGAGTTTTCTTCCTCCTCCATCCGGTCCTGAAGGAATTTCTTGTTATCCGAAAAATTCTCACGGCTGTTCAGGCACAGCATTTCAATCTCCGCGATTCCTTTCAATATGGTCATAAGTCCATAAATCCTGGCTGACAGACTCGATTCCGACAGGACAGACAGGTTGCTTGGATGAATCAGGAATAATACAAGTTCACCATGTGCCTCTGTCCGGAGACTGTAATCCGTAATCTCCCGGATACCGATCAGCTGCCTTGTCCCTTCCTTTGTTCGTCTGCTCGTTCGGTTTTTTTTCATCTCCGCCTCCAATCATAGGTCTGCTGTTGGGTCATAAAAAAGGCACATGCATATTGGATAAAATCCCGGATGCGTGTGCCATCAAACTGGATGGACAGGAAACCATATACAGTTGTTATTACCAACGGGAACAGAGTTCCACTGACGGAAAAACATGCAATGGAAAGTACTGCTCCGATACCGATCAGGCCGATATCCCTTAAATCCCATAACCAAAGGGTTGCCTTGGATCGTAAATGATCCGGGTATAAGTAGGTCATCCTGCTCGCTCTCCTTCCTCAATCACAATCTAATTTTCTTTCTGTTTGTATTTATCTGTTTTCATTTGTCTGTCCTCCTATCATCCACGGACAACCATTCCCAGCATAAGACCATTTAACGCTGGAATCTCATCTCTGCTTGCAAACCGCATGGCATAAGGACTTGCATTCCACGCCTGTCCGGCCATCATTTTGGTATCAACGTCACCACCGTTCTCGTAAGATTGATGGCGCTTTGGGCTGCGTAAACGGATCCCATCAGATTCGCTTTGGTGCTTGTATCCATACCGAACTGCCCGGCTATCCTTGGTACTTCACCGCTTGCCAGCATAATTCCAATCCCCAATAGCGCGTGCTCACGGATAACCAGAAGGCCTGCGGTAAGAAGAGTGGCCTGTAAAAAGGCTGTCAGGCACAGGCCTACCACCTGCTTGCACCAGTTCATGAATCCATCCACATATCCACGTGGAACAGAAAACATATATAAACTTCCTACTGTGATCTGTGTAAGCAGGATTCCTCCCCGTTTAAGGCTGGCAAAAAACACTTTAATGATTGCATATCCCATCATTATGATGATGAATATGGTAAGGATTCCATTTCCCACCGGATTCAAACCTCCATAAATCGTGGACAGGTTGGCATCTTCCAGTGATCCTGCCGATGACAACTGATCCATGATACCTGCGGCAAGCTCTGTGATTCCGGTGCCCTGTCCCGATATAGCGGCACTCACCTGTACCTGGAGTGTAATTGCCAGTCGGTAAAGCTCTACTGGCACACTGGAGAACAGCCCCGCTGCCATGAAGCCCTTAACAGCATTGATTGCCGTATCCTTTACACTCCCACGGCCAGTCTGATATTCTATGGCACATTCAAATACAGCCACTACCAGACCCGTCACATATAAGGCCCAGGCCAGGTAGACAAAGAACTGGACAATCCCCTGAACCCATCCCAGCTCAAATATCTCTGCCCCCATGTTGCCCATCATCCCAAAGAATCCGCTTAAAAATCCCACCAGCTGCCCATAAAACCATTCAATGATATCTTCAAATACGGTGTCAACGACAAACTCCCATATAAACACCTCTTCTATCCACTCCTTTCCATTTAGAAAGTCGCATGATTAACCGATCTGCTGACCTTGTACCGGCTCCAGAAAAGTCTCCACATAAGTTCTGACAGCGTCAGCTAACTGTTTGTAGTCCTCTCCGGTTGGCCTATATACATACCATTCTGCTTTTCCTTGATCCTTCCATATGCGGGGAGCGATCCCCTCCCGGAAGTTAGGATTGTTCGTCCTTTTTATTTCCCAAAGGTCACTAAAATGCAGCAGCATCTGATCGATCACTCCCTCATTACGGTTCAGCAGGGTTACGTTCAATGCTTCGTAATGGCCGGCATAGCCGCATGTGGTAAAACAGATTTTTACCCGGATACTGTCTGACAATCTGCCATAACAGGCATTTCCAACAAATCGTTTATTCGTAATTACGTTGTCATGCGCAAAGAGTTTCTCAAGTTCCTGTTCAAAAAAAGTCATAACGCAGTCCCTTCCTTTCTCATCATGTCTGGGGAATCGTCCATCCGTCGTTTGTATTCTTCTCCTTACAGCTCTAAGATGACCCCTGTATTTCTCTTATTAAAATCCTCATCAGATAAAACATCACTGCTCCCCCGTACATTGGCTGTGTAACTGATCTCCCGGAGTAATGCTGGCTTTATCTGGCTTATTAAATCAGATAACCTGGACTGAAATAAATCCAGATTAGGCATAATTACAGCTTCCATCATGCACCTTTCAAAATCTGTGATAGGAATCTCTGGCAGATACTCCCGGTTCTTTAAACTACAAAGATAATGGAGCCAGAGACTTGGCGCATAACAATTCGGAGCTTCATAGATATTATAAGGAAGTACATTTAATAACTCGGTGGCAATACATACACAACAATCATTGGATGATCCGGTTGATACATCAGGCGCCATGGTGGATGGAAAATCCTCGTTGATCAGAAACTCATAGACAATCAGGTTTCTGGAAGTGCTGCCTGTCAAGGCAGCAGCACAAGACGCAGAATTCAAAGCCAGCTCGAAGCACTTCTCGATTGCATTCTGTTCATCTAATCCATATTCCTTCGCCACAAAGTCATCCCGGTAAAAGTAGAGTACATCCGGATCACTGCACGTCCAGATCGTTTTGTCATGACAGAACCCTTTTTCCATTATCATGCAATAGGCTTCATTCGTAGTACCGTGGTACAATCTTGTCATCCTATCCCCTTCTGCTATATTTTTAAGCTGTTTCCAAATTTTGTTCTGTCGTATGGTGTGTCTGTGTTGATCATCCTAATCCCATCTTGATTTGGTCCCAAATTAGCACACCATTTATCTGTTCCAGTAACGCCCGTACAGTATTTGTATCATTTCTTTTCCTCTTTACATTCCGAGAATCTGCCATATATAAGTGGGGGCCGTCAAGGTAAACACCAGACATACAAACAGGATGGCTGGCCCGGCCCATTCAAATTGACCATGCTTGCGAAAGTCAAAATAGGCAGTCGCAAGTTTGCCAAAGAAAAAAACAGCCAGGACCAGGTCGATGGCGGGGAACACAACATGATCAACCACTGCCTTGATTTGTACCAGAGCAGTCCTCCATGTTCCTTCAATCGCTCCGGATACATTTCCCGATGCATAGGATACCGTTGAAAATAAAAAGAACAGCAACCATATCGTCATGGCTAAAGTCCCCAAAAAAAGGAGGCCATGGCTACTGTCCCAAAACATTTCTTCCATTTCATAGTTTTCCTCCATTATAAAATTGTCCAATTGCGATACACCGTAAGCAATACAAGTAATATCACCTCAAATCCTTCCCCCTCTTTACTGCGCAGGATTGCCATGTCCAATAAATCGTAAAACTCAGCCTTTGTCAGCTGCTGTCCCTCCGCTCCACAGATGGATTTCCATGTCTCACGATTCTCCATAATCCATTGAACTGCTCCGTTTTTCATTCCGGCCTCCTTTGCTCAATATATTGAGCCTATTTTTTAGCAGTATAACATATACTAAATCAAATACTCAATATTTTGAGCAGTCGAAAGGAGAATTGCCATGCAGAAATTAAAAGCTGACATGAATATTGGCAATAATTTACGCAGTCTGCGCAAGAAACATGGCTATACCCAGGATCAGCTCATCGCCCAGATCGCCCGCTATGGTATAGATGTGACCCGTGGCTACTATTCGCGTTACGAAACCGGTGAACTGAATATACCGATTCAGGTCCTCGTTGCCCTGCACCAGATTTATGACTGTCCATATGATTTGTTTTTCGATGGTCTGTTTCTAAAAGAACTCTTATAACATACGACTTGGGTTCTGGCACTGTCTATGGACTGACTGGTGCGATGTGCCAGTCCAACCACAAATCTCCCTGAATTTCCACGTGGTCCGAAAGGTCAAGGGATAGCATACCTTTGGGTGTCCAGCAATCGAGCAGCCATGTATATGCTGTATAGGTCCCATCCAACATCCAAATCGGTGTGAAATGAGTCCGTCTGTTGAATGTTGAATACTCATTTTCTTTGAATTCAAATCTGGCGTGGTAATCACCATTGATCCGTTCCAACAGCCTCCAATACGTCTGGTAATTAAATTCCGGGAAATAGGTCACTGCATTCTGTGCTCCTGTTACCGCACTGGACTGATTGGTACTTACATCTGCTGTGACTGTCTGGTTGATTCCATACCCGCTCTTGATAGTATCGCCGGATACCGTTGGATTTTTCTCATCTGGATAGATATCCATCCCTCCTGACAGGCTCGCCCGATACCAGTCCAAGCTGAATTCCCACCATCCCTCGTCTTCCCAGTATCCATCCTCATCTTCCCCGCCATCATGGTATACCCAGTGCTCATGCCACCAGGGCCGCCATATGCTCCAGCTGGCTTCTTTCGCCGGATGATTGGATGGCAGAGATGTTGGCCTAACATATGAATCATTCCTGTCATCTGCAACCGGGTTTGGGGGCAGATTCTTATCCAGGTCCACTACCTTAACATGGATGGTTCCCTTATTCGGACGTCCTCCCCCACCACCATTTACCTGGATTGTAAGATCCTGCGGTGTTTCCGGTGTAGTCCATCGGATCCATGCAAGCTGTTCACTTCCACTTGGATAGTAGACATTATTCACCGTGTAACTTTTTCCTTTTATATTGAATTGCACATATGCTGGGGAATCCGGATCTGATTGTCCACCCCTGACAATAACGGACGTGATGACCTGGGTGTTGACACGGTAAACATAATCATAGGTCACAACTTCTTCTGGTTCCTGATCTTGTTCTTGAAAACGAATAATTCCCAATCCTAACGAGGATATAATCTGATCCTCAGTTACCAGCTGGTCCCTTGGTCCCGACCATGCCGGATATCCTAAGTCCGGAGTCTCCAGGAACATAGCAAGGGGAACATTCTTAAAGAAAACATTAGGCAGCATATCACGGATGTTGGTTCCCATCCTTGAATAATATGCTGCCTCGGTTGCTGTCATAGCCATGCGGATTCCGTTGTAAGTCACATAGGCTACGGGTTCTAATAATATTTTATATTCGCCGTTCGTTAGAGTTTCAAAGGGAATACCAGTACTTTGAGCTATTAGTTTCACCATATATTCAGAACAAAAATATCTCTTTATCTCTTCAATACTACTGTGTCCACTCGCACTGGTTACTATTTTAGGTATCTTTGTAACTGGTTGTGCATATTCATATGGAACCACACTAGCGGTTAATTTTACCCCATTTCTATAATCTATTTTGCTTACTCTTCCAAAATGCATTTGTACTTTAGGTATCTTATTCGTATAATCAACGGGTATTGCTATAATAGTCTGATCTGAAATGCGTATTACAGATACCCTAACCCCTTCATCCCCCACAGACCATTTATTCTGATTTGTACCTTGCGACATACTTCCCCCACCACTATCAATATTGCCATCACCAATGGCATAGGCATTGCCAGAAAGCAATACAATCGATACCAATACAATAAGATATTTGATATACCTCACTTTTTTATCTCCTTCACACAAAAAAGCCGTTGAAATCAACGACTTTTTGATTACAATATAATAATTTCTTCAACTACAGTGATTGCCCTCAATCCATTATACCCACCTGTTTATTGATATCTCCATCAGAATCAACTTGGGTTCCTATTTCACCAGTATCATTCATCCATCCAAATCCCGGTACATAGATCTGCCCTTCCTCTGGTGCCGAAGTTGGTTCTTCCGTCGGCGCTTCCGTTGGTATCTCTATTGGCGGTTCTACCGGTTGTGGTTCTGTTACCACCGGCGGCTCGGTTGGAGGGACTGGTTCCGTCTCCACAATCACTGGTTCGGTTGGTTTCACCGACTCTCCATTTGGCTTTTTAGCCGGATCATGCATATCCTTATCCTGTGGTTTAGCGGGCTTGGTCACTTCTGGTTGGATTTCCTGGATTGTTTCATCCGTCTGGTCTTTCGTAGGTGCCGCTGTGGTCTGTGGTTTTGTTTCTGCCTTCGTAGTTTCCTTAACCGCCTCACTGCTCTCTACACTGGGTTCCGCTATGGTAGTCGGAAGCACTTGTGTCGTTTCCTGAACAGATACAGCTGGCTCATGTCTGAACTGGCCTGCAATCAGAACCACCAGAATCAGACATATAATTCCAGCTCCCCCGATTGTCATCCACTTCTTCTGCCTGTCATCCATCTTCATATACGTCCCCTCCTCTTTCTAATTTCAACCTATCATAATAACGCTCTAATGTCTAGAATTATTCTTTATTTTAAGAAAAATATATAGGGCACTTTAATCATCGCCATATGCCATTCAGCCATTGTTTTGCTATCTAAAGTTAGTAAAATGCCTGATATAGGGCACAAATCTCCATTTGCCAAACTCTTTTTGAGACTTTTCCAAAATACACCATTAAAATACCGGAGTATAAGCCGCCTGCACTTTCATATGGATCTGCATGTCTGGCAGGCTACTCCCACCAAATCGGACCGGGACCTGAAGCAGGAACGTGGCATCTGCCAGGAAGCGCTCACTGCTGTCGGATGTTAGAGGGACATTCTGTATAACCACGTCCAGGCCCGATATCCGGTATTCCTCCCTGCGTCCTCTATCCACCAGCTTCACATGGTAGCTTCCATGATCTTCCATTCCCAGCAGATGATCCAGAAAGCCATATACGTCACCATAGTCCAGGCTTTCATCCCATCCTCCTCCAGATGGATAGTAGCCGCCTGCATATCCTTCTCTCACGCCATGATATACATCATCGTAATTATCATTCACTGTGGACAGGATGGCTTCCTGGACTGCATCCCTGACTCCCGCTGCGATCAGGTTCAACCTGGCATATTCTGCGATACCGCAAAAGAGGAACAGTACCATCAGGGCAGATGCGACTGCCAGTGGAATTCCGTTTCCTTCCTGTCCTGATACCGTCTTCCTCCCTCCTGCTATTTCCAATATACTTCCCCCTTTCCATGTGCTTTGGCCCGGAGGGTGACAGGAAAGGAGCCGAAGCCCCCGAACAGGCCGATGTTCATCTGCATGGTCAGGGTTACCTCCACTTCTTCATTCAGCTGGAACCGGCCATTCTCTGACCATTCCACTTCCGGAGTAAGGCCTGTCTTTTCCCGCAGGATGACCTCCCTCCTGCTTGTCTCCTCTCCAATCCTTCCCGCCATCTCCGCCTCCCTGCACAGTTCCTGTGCAAATGTATCGAGCTGGTTTTTGGCAACATACACAGGAAGCACATTCACAGCTAATCCCAGCACCAGAAATACGCACAGCACCAGGACGCACACATCGATATATCCTTCCCCTCTTTCACATCGGATGAGATCCACCTGACATCCCCCTTTCTTAGAACATGCTCCCCAGCGACTGAAGGATTTCGTATCCGATGATAGCCAGATATGTCATAAGAAAACACAACAGCATAAGGAATGAGAAGATACGGATTTTCGGCGGTATCTTCTGAGCCTCCTTTTTAAGACGCTGTAGTTCCATCTGTTTGAAATCGTGGCTTAGCAGCTGAAAATAGGCCGCGCTGTCATCCCCTCTTAACACACCAATCAGTCCCCTTACCACGTCTGATAACATGGGCGAATTCAGCCGGGCCTCAAACCGGGTCAGTGCCGCCTCATAGCTGCCGGACCGCATGTCTGCCGTAAGTATATCAAGCTCCGTCCGGAAGGCACTGCTGGCATTCTTCTTAAAGCTTTCCAGGATGGACAAAACATCCCGGCTGTTCTTCAAATCCTGCTCGATTGTAGCCACAAATCTGGGAAGTTCCCGTTCAATCGTCTCCCTCTTTTCACACATCTTCTCTTCCGGCCTTCTGGTTTCCCTGAAATACACAGCCACCGCCGCAAACACAGGGACCGGTGTTACAAGTGGCAGGAACAGGAAACACGGAAGAACAGGGATGGCCGTTACCCCTGCTTTGACAATGCAGGCAGCGGCATGGACCTCCGGGGTTATTCCCATCCCGGCGGCTTTCAGGATATTGCCCATCCTCCTCTTCCTGTACTCATCCAGAGTGATATGTCTTGCCAGGAGGACCGACAGCTGGTCAATCCCATCCTCCAGGAAATCACCGGCCTTCTGTTTTCGGCTCCCACGCTCCGTAATGGCCCTGGCGGCCCCCATGCTTGGCAGCCTTAGGACTCCTGCCGCCAGGAAATAGAATCCGGCAGCAAGGAACACACCAAATAGAAACAGTAAATAGATCATGTTACCTCCTATATTCAATCGGCCTGGTCAGACGTATGACAGCTGCCGTGGACACAAAGATGATGGCTGCGGTGACAGCCAGTATCACCTGTCCGAACAGGGTATGCATCAGTGTCTGGTACCAGTCCCGGTTCAAAGCATACATGAGCGGGATGTTTCCAATCACAAAGATAACCATTGTGATATATTCCTTCCTTGGCTCAAATACCAGGTTCTCCAGTTCCCCGTTTACCACACGCATGTCAGACAGTTTATTCACGATAGGAGTGAGTGTGGATTTCAGCGAACGGTCATACTGGCAGTCACTGACTGCATCCACCCACTCCTCGAACACATCGTTGCGTATCTTGCCCCTCAGTTCTTTTAGTGCCGCCTCCATATCCGGGTTGATAACCTTGAGCCTTACCAGGAAGTCCTGGAATACACGGCTGACCGGCGGATTCAGGTAATGAATGTTCTCACTGACTGCGGTTAGAATATCCTCGTTTCGCAGATAAGCAGTCGTGATGATGCTTAGCGCCGTCTCCAGTTCTGACGCAATGTCCTTTTTGTAATGGTTCTCCATGAGCCGGATATACCAGAAGGGAAGGAACAGGAATCCAGTTGCTAAAACCGGAACCAGAAACACATTCCCCAGCATCACAGCCAGAGTTCCACCAGTTATAAACAGGCCGAGGGCTGCCGCACAGATCAATGAGATCCGTTCCCCCTTCCCTGTCAGGGAAAGCACATCCTGACACAGACCCACCTCCCGTTTCAGGATGGAGGGCTTTTTTCTTTTCTGCGTTTCCTGGATTTCCGCCTTGATACTGTCTGGTGGCTTCAGGAAATGCTGGAAAATCCCATCCGTGAATTCCATTGGGGTCAGCTTTAGGATCAGGAAAAAGCCTGCCACCATTCCGGCGCAGGCCAGTATATTTACCATATTCATCCTTCTGCCTCCTCCCAGCGCATCAGCTGTTCCTTTGGCATCCCATTCTCTAGGAACCGCTTTTTCAGGCTTTCTGAAATGCCACGCACCTTTTCGTGGTCACCATGGATAATGAACCGGTCTCCGTCCATCCGGTTCTCCCATATATTGTAGTGGTACAGGGTCCTGTAGTTACGGCCTCCATCCGGCAGGATTTCACATTCCATGATTTCCATGACCTTACGTTTGCGGTTCTCCAGTTGTTTGGCAAACACAATGACCGGGAACGCCTCCGTCACCAGGGCCATCAGCGTATCATCCGAAATGTCGTATTTTCGCTTGCATAGCGTTACCATCCTGCGGTAGGTTGCCTCACAGCTGTTCGAATGGATGGTGGTAAGCACGGTATGACCGGTTCTGGCTGCCTCCTGTGCAGAATAGGCCTCCGAACTCCTCATCTCCCCCACGCAGATGATTTCCGGATTGAAACGGAGCGCCATGTCAAGAAGGGCATCCTGATCCACGGTCTGTTTCTCATTCTCGGAGTCCCGGGTCAGCGTATGGATGACGCGGTTCATGACCTTCCCATCTCTCGTCCGTACCAGGTCCAGCTCCCTTGATCCATTCTCAATCGTAAAGATACGTTTACTGTCCGGGACTGTGGTAAGGAGCCAGCCTGCCAGCGTGGTTTTGCCGGAACTGGTGGCTCCAGCTACACACACCGAGATTCCATAGCGGATACATTCCGCCAGGAAATCCAGCATTTCCCCGGTCGCGGTCCCTCCTCTTACAAAATCCTCCTGTGTCATGCTCTGTGGATTGACAATACGGATACTGGCACAGACGCCTACATCCTCATCGACCAGAGGTGTCTTGAGAACAGCAATACGGATATTTTTGGATAGATGTCCTAACACAGCCGGGCTTGCATTGTCAAGGACCATCCCGCTTACATGCAGCATCCGCCGGATAACATTAATGGCGTGGTCCGGGCTGTCAAAGTGTTCTTCCAGTTTCTCGTTCCTGCCATCGCTGTACTGTACCTCGATATCGTTCCAGCCGTTCACATCCACCTCCTCAATCCCACTCCCAAAGATATACTTGGTCAGGAACGAGAATTCAGCCATCTCGGTATACAGTCCATCCACCAGCTGCGCCATGGTCATTCCCTGAACGGTCATCCGGTAGTCCTGGATGTATTTCGTGATATAACGCTTGATCTGGCCTTTCACATCTTCATCCCCATGACCGGATAGAAGGGTAGCGTACTTGCTTGATACATATTCCTGGACTTCCTGCAGCACCTGCGGAAATTCCCGGCTCTCCTTGGCAGAGAAGAAGAGATCCTGACTCCTGGGGCCTCCATTTCCAGGAACAAATTCAGCCGTGATGTCCTCTTCCCAGTCATCCAGTCCTGCTTCCGTACTGTAATCTTTCTGGCCGGCTGGATTTTCCGTCCCTTCTCCCGCCTTTATGGGGCGTAAATCCATAACAGGTATCCTCCGGTGGTCCGGTTGTTGAAAATCCCCGGCCTGTGGATTCATTTTCCTGATCTGTGAATCCATTCCTCCAACCTGGGAATCTGCACCCTTATCTACCGGGAAGAACAGAGACTCCCCCCGCTTCTCTCCTAACATCCAAACACCTCCCTGATGATATGCTCGATTTCTTTTCGGAATCCCCGGCTGTCCTTTAAGGACAAGTCCTGAAACAGGTTCCCGGCAAGTACCTGTTCCTCTACCTCAGCAGAGTGCGGGATCCGAAATGTCACATTTCCCAACGCCCGCTCCACGTGTTCACTTGCCTCATTGGGCCGGATGTTGCTGGCTACCCGGTATTGTTTATCCGTATCCCACTCATGGTCCTGTAGAAGCGGCAGCTGGCTGGACAGGTAGCTGATGGATTTAAGGTCACATCCCACCAGACGAAGGACCGAGTCCGCCTCCATCAGTGCAATGGCGGACAGGATGTCATTGACGATATAGCTGCTGCAGTCAATGATAACATATGGGGTCAGCTCCCGCAGGCAGTCGATCAGTTCCGTGGCCTGGCTTGCATTATGAGGCGGATACGTATACTCATTTTCCCCCTTCTGCATACCGAGCATCATGAGATAATCCAGATGCTTGTGCACCACGCAGTTTTGACGCACCAGATTCGGTGTCACATGGGTCGCTGCCAAAATGCTCCCCAGAGAATGCCCGGACTCCAGATCCCCCGGAGGACAAATACAGGGCAGCATGGGAGCCGTCATGTCGCATAACAGGAGGGACACATTCTTCTTCCGGTCCGCCAGGTATTGCGCCAGCTTTACGGCCACCGTTGTCTTCCCTGATCCAGGACTTCCCCACACTGCCAGTACGCCTCCCTTCTCCTGTAATTCCTGGCAGTCCCCCTTTTCTTCTCTGGAAAAAATGCTGTGTTTCCTGATGTTAAGCATTCCCTTCCTCCTTCGTCTCTGTGGTTTCCTTCTCATCTGTATTTTCCCTCTCCTGTTCTTTTGTCACTGCATCTTTTCCTATGGTATCTTCCTCTTCTATGGCATCCTTCCCTTCTATAGCATCTTCCTCTTCTGTTCCTTCCTCCGTTGGATACAGGAGTTCCAGTAACTGATCCTGTACCTCGATAAATTGTCTGGCTGTTTCGGCTTTCCCACGGTATACAAGAGCCGCATGCAGGTTTCCTTCCGTCTCAAGTTCTGCCAGCACCTTACATTGGATCGGAGTGGCAAGCAAAGTCAGCGTGGCTGGCAGGGGCTTTTCCTTCTCTTTATCCTCAGTTCCCGTATTGGCATCTACACCGGTACTGGCTGTCACCGCAAGCACCTGAACATACTGCAATTCCTGTGGGATAACAGTTTCCCCCATCTTGCGGTAATCCGGTGCAATGATAGACACGATGTCACCGCTTTGCACCTTACCGGATAAACCTGCTGCAAAGGATTTGACGGTCACGGATATGGCCTGTTTGCTTCCATCCAGCTGATACAGATAGTTGTCTTCCCCCGGTGGCTGGGCTGAAATCTTGGAATGCAGGATATAGTCGCCGGGCAGAAGCTCAGCGGTAGCGTAGGCTCCCACAACACTTTCTAAATCCTTTATGGTATCCATCGGCAGGTTATAACCTCCCACCTCCACGATCTGCACCTTATCCTTTGTGATTTCATCCCCTGCCCTGATGTCTTTCTGGACCCGCACAATTTCTGTTTTCTGTGAGACTGTCTTATTAAACAATGGGGTGACCAGAAAGCAGATGAGCAGTGAAAATACAATACAGAGTATGCCGAGAACGGTCCTGTTTTTAAGCAGTTTCATATGTCCCCTCCTTATACCTCAATCCGGGAAAACGATTTTGCATCATGCTTTTTTCTTTTACTCCTCCTGATACCTGCTAATGTCAGAACCGGCACAATAAATGCCAGAAAAACTATAATACCTTTCTTTAATCTCATAGATAGATTCCTTTCAGACCGTATTGGATTTTAATTCTGTTGACAGTGGGACACCTCCCGCATAAGAGACAGGACCAGAAGGATAACGAGAATCAGCAGAATCACTGTCAGAATTGTTTTTCCCTCATTCATCTCAATTGCTTTTAAATCCCCCTGTTCTGTTCGATTTTCTTCCATCCTCTTTTGTTCCTCCCTATTTTCATATTCCATCTCTGTATTTCCACCCTTCTCACTTACCTCTGAACCTATTGTTTGAATCACCTTCTCCTGTCTCAATTGGCCTGCATCTTCCGCAAGGAGACGGTTCGAAGCATATGAGGTCTGATGGAAGAATACCGTAACACTTAACAGGATACATAGTTTCTTTTTAGCATTCAAATTCATATCTGGCCTCCAGATCTGCTTTATCCCCCTGTGAATATCACAGTCAAGCTGGCGATTGTGAGGAATGGAATCATGGGATAGGATGTTGGAACCTGCCGTTTTTTCAACGAACACCAGGCAAAATTGCATACATGATACACGAGCAAAATCACGGTTCCTAATACTGCTGCCTCCAGTCCTCCGTACAATCCAAGATGCATACCGCATGCCGCCATAAACTTGATGTCCCCGCCTCCAATTCCTCCCCAGCACACTGCTGCAAGAAGAAACGGGATGGAACAAAGAATCCCTGCCAGGTTTTCAAGTTGAAATCCTGGCAGGGAGCAGACCGCGATACAGAAATTCAGCCAATTTGGCACCACTCGGTGGCGGATATCGGTATAGGAGGCGGCCAGCATGAAGCAAATCCACATGGTTAATTCAAAAATCTTGCACACATGCCTTCCCCTTTTTCCTACATGGACTGGCCCACTGGAGCCATCTGTGGGTGAGGTGACTTTGCCATCTGCGCCATCTTACCCTGCTGCACCGTAAGTGCTTCCTGATAGGCGGATACCAGGGCATCGGTTAACTGGGTCCTAAACTCTGCCGTAATAGGAAAACAGATATCCTTGAATTCCCCGCTTCCCGTACGGTAAGATGGCATAGACAGGAATACGCTTTTCTCACCGTTCATCAGACGTACGTTCCGTATAGCCAGGCACTGGTTCAGGTTCACAGATGCTGTGGCAAGAATACTCCCTTCCATGCTGATGGAATTAATCTTTACTTCAATATCCATCTTACCAACCTGACTCTCCGGTTGGGTTTTTGGTTGTGGTTGTGTTTGCTGTTGTGTCTTCAATCTACGGTTCCTCCTTCCTTAGCCTGAATAATTAAACATTTCCGTGACCCGCCGGGTCAGGGTGGGCAATACATTATCCGCAAACAATTTATAAAGCCCTGCCAACAGAAGAGCACCGATGACCACTGCCATTAAAATCTTGATGGCCGTATCCACGAAATTTTCCGCCTTTTCCTCACGCATCAGCCGGTTTACGGATAACACGGTCCTGATCACCATTCGTTCTACCATTTCTTTTACTCTCATAAAATTCCACTCCTTTCCACTTCGAACCAGCATAATGAAACCAGGTAATCCATTCTTGCTATCACAATCCCATCTCCGGACCTTCCCCTTCATCCGGCTCCATATCATCCTGCTGCTCCGAATTCCCGTACTCTAATTCCTCCTCATACACTGGATTCATCTGTAATTCATATGCCTCAAGGACAGACTGGTCAAACTGTTCTCTCATTTCCCGGCTTTCAAAGAAGCATGCATCTTTGTACCCCGTATTGTAAGGCATCTTGGTCCTTGGCATTACGACCTCTTTTCCATAATCATTTTCCTTGACCTTCACATTCCGTATAGTACAGATTTCTCCAATTTTTACTTCTGCCGTTGCGAGGACGCCGCTTTCCGGATGAAGATTCGTGATAACAGATTGGAACATCGGCATAGCGCTTCGATTCGCTGCTTCCTCTCCCCTTTCATTCTCACGTAAGCCTTCCTCCTCATTTACTAAACAGGTTGTTTCTGGCATACACTATCTCCTTTCAGGTGGTCTGGTTCCAGGGATTGCCCTTGAGTGAATCCAATTTTCTGGAAACCATAATGGTCTACATAGTAAAACTCGCTTCCCTTTGCATCATATAATTCAAGGACATCCGAGATGGAAATCGGATGCCCTGTGGACTGCTGCGGAAACTCCTTCTCAAACTTCTCATAAATTGCTTCCAGGTCATTCGTCTCGATCTGGCAGTCATACACTACCTCATACCGGCTGGAATCCGGCATCCCATAAAGTGACACCTGATCCGCGAAATCGAGAAACCGTTCCTCTGGCGGCACGTCCACGCTCAGCTGGTAAAGCCTGCAGTTTTTGATTGGCTGTACCTCCCCGGTCAGATTGATTGTTCCATGTGAGAGGCGGTCATACACCCCACCCTGCCAGTAAAGCTCCAGCCCCTTTTTCTCC
>OBWY01001005.1_pt1 | contig 18847 bp, 20 predicted proteins | sample 1538081 | NCBI WGS metagenome assembly OBWY01 (sample SAMEA2580089, study PRJEB22360) | human gut metagenome | biome: human gut; feature: human-associated habitat; material: faeces | place: Denmark | collected 2008/2010
TGAGAACAACTTTAGTAGAGTCCGGAAGAATTTCTGTTGATTTTTCTTTTTGTGGTTTGGCAGGTTTGCTTTCGTCTTTTGAAGAGCATGCAAGCAGAGAAGTGACAGATATTGCTGTCACTAATGCGAGAGTAAGAAAACGCTTTTTCATAATATCCTCCTGATGATCAAATCTGATTCTTCTATAAATATATGAGAAAAATCGGAATGTGTACCATTAGCAGAGAACAATGACTATTTTGGTGGCTGTTCGGAATCCGGTGTCTTTACTTTTACCTTTGGCGGTTCGTAGTGATAGATATCCTCATAGGATTCCAACTCAGCTTTACTTGTCGGAGCTGCGGGAATAAGACCGGTACAGTCCTGTGTAGAAGCGGCGTTTGCCAGATAGTCGTAAGAATCAATGATTTTTTGATTTTTTTTATTATCAGCCATAATAAGTCTCCTTTTTATAAAAAATGTGGTAAGATATAAGCTTAGGATATGTAAATACAAAGATTCTATGCAGAAAGAAGGAAGATTGAGATGAATATAAAAGTAGATACACATTCCCATACACTTGTAAGTGGACATGCATACAACACAATACAAGAGATGGCGAAGATGGCGAAAGAACATGGGATGGAAGCGATTGCGTTTACGGAGCATGCGCCGGAGATGCCGGGAACTTGCGGAATATTTTATTTTGAAAATTTGAAAATTGTGCCAAGAGAGCGTTACGGGATCAAAATGCTTTTTGGAACGGAGCTCAATATTATGGACAGCGAGGGAACAGTAGATATGCGCGATGGGCTTTTAAAACATCTTGATATTGTCATTGCAAGTATTCATACGCCATGCTTTTGTGGGGAAAGAACAAAAGAAGCGGTGACGAGAGCCTATGTAAATGTGATGAAAAATCCTTATATCAATATTATCGGTCATCCGGATGATTCTCGGTTTCCGATTGACTATGAAGTGCTTGTCAAGACTGCAAAGGAGACAGGGACACTTCTAGAGGTCAATAATTCCTCTCTGCGGGAAGATAATAAAAGGGAAAATGCGGATGAGAATATCCGAGTTATGTTGGAGTATTGTAAAAAATATGAGGTTCCAATCACAACAGGAAGTGATTCGCATTTGGATCTGGATGCGGGAAAACTGAATTTGGCAGAACAAATTTTGACGGAATGTCATTTTCCGGAAGAATTGATCGTCACAACATCATTAGAAAAATTGAAACCATATGTGAATCGATACAAAAAAAACTAGACTTTAAGAGTTTACTGTGCTAAAATATAAAAATAGTACAACACTATAAAGGAGACTTAAAATGAGTAAAAAAATTAGAACAGAAGCAGTCGATTATCTGTTTGAAGCAATTTTGAGCTTAAAAGACAAGGAAGAATGTTATACTTTTTTTGAAGATATATGTACCATCAATGAGCTGTTGTCGTTGTCACAGCGGTTTGAGGTTGCAAAAATGCTCAGAGAACAGAAGACATATTTGGAGATTGCAGAAAAGACAGGGGCATCGACAGCCACAATCAGCCGTGTGAATCGTTCTTTAAACTATGGAAATGACGGATATGATATGGTATTTGAACGAATCAGTCTGGATGAAGATGAAGAATAAGAGAAGTAAGAAAAAGTGCATCAGGTCAAGTGATGCACTTTTTTCCACAGTGGAAAGGTTAAAAGCAGGGCTGTTATTGCTTGTGCTTGCAGTATTCTTTCAGTTTTTGGCAAGAAATGTGAATGGATTTGCGCAGTGGTATGCGACTTCAATATACAAAATACTTGTAACAATTATCAGCAGAGTCTGCTCTGTGTTTCCATTTTCGATTGTTGAGATTTTGCTTTATGTGCTGCTCGTAGTTCTGGCGGCTGGGGTGATGAGGGGAATCTACAGAATCTGCAGAAAAACAGAAAAGCCATCCACGATTGCTTTGAAAGGGAGTTCGTGGGTATGCTTGTTAGTAGGAGGATTGTTTTTTATCTACACAATGACCTGTGGGATCAATTATCACAGAACATCTTTTGCTGAGGAGGCGGGCATAACGGATGCGGAATACTCACAGGAAGAATTGGTTCAGTTGGCTGAGTATCTTACGGAAGAAGTCAATGAATTGGCAGATACGGTTCCGCGGACGAAAGAGGGAATCTTTGTGTTGAAAGGGAACACGGAAAAAGAAGCGGTAAGGTCGATGGAACATCTTGCAGAGACCTATTCGGTGTTGGAAGGATATTATCCAAATCCCAAACCTGTCTGGATATCGGAAATTTTGTCATATCAGCATCTGACAGGAGTGTATTCACCATTTACAATTGAGGCAAATTATAATGCGGATATGACAGACTATAATATCCCGTTTACGATGTGTCATGAATTGTCTCATCTGAGAGGGTTTATGTCAGAGGATGAGGCGAACTTTATTGCATATTTAAGCTGTATCAAATCGGAGTCAGAAGAGTTCAGATATAGTGGATTTTTGTCAGGATGGCTGTATGTGACAAATGCCCTTTACGGGGAAAATACAGAAAAATATGAGGAACTGTGTGAACGCCTGAATATAAATGCGCTGAAAGATTTACAGGCGAATAATTCATTTTGGGATAAGTACGATGGCATAACAGCAGAAGTGGCTGACAGAGTAAATGACATTTACTTAAAGGCAAACAGACAAATTGACGGCGTAAAAAGCTATGGGAAAGTAGTAGATCTGATGCTTGGATATCAAAGAATTATGCAGTAAAAAAAGTAGAAGTGTGAAGCTTCTACTTTTTTTTCTCATAATAGTTAGGAAATTTTTCAGGAAGAGAATCAATGAGTTTTTCAATAATTTGTTTCTTGACATACACATCGAAACTGAGTGTGCAAATGAAAGAAAACAATTGTAAAAATTCACGATCCTGTTCGTTCTCTTCTGAAAATGTCTCAGAAGAGGAAGCATACATTGTCTTGAGCTCTTCTTTTAAAGTATCAATGCGATCTTTTTCAAATGAACAGACCTCATCGTAAATATGCGTCAGGTTCAGCTTGCTGTCGGTATGGAAGTACCGATCGGTAACCGGTCTCAAAAGCATCTCGATATCTTTGATAGATAAGAAACTTTTAAAATAATAGATAAAAGTAAGAACGAGAAGATGTTCTTTTGTATACTTTTTCTTTTCCGGAGAAGGAAGCAGATTGTTCTTGGCATAATTGTTGATCATTGTCTTAGTAAGAACCTTGTCATCCTCATAGCGCTTGGAAGAAGCCATCTGCTTATCCATAAAAGTGGTAACCTGATCCATATATAAATCGATATTAGGAATATCAATAGATTTTACATAATCAATTCTGGAAATACTTTCCAAAATACTGTTTAATAAATCATTCGTATCAATTGTCATTTTATCACCTCGATAATTGCATTATATAGTAATAGAAACTATATGACAAGTATTTTGAAAAAACTTTTGGCAAAAAAGGAGAAAAAAGGAAGGATTGATATTTTTTTGACAAAACGTATTGTTCCTGTTGACTATAGATAACCTCTATGTTATTATAGGGTTACATCTATAGTAAGGGAGAAAACTATAGAAAAAATAATATAATAAGAGAGGATAAAATATGAGTAAAGCGACAAAAACGAAAAAGGCAGTAAGCCTTGAAGTCTTTATCTTTCTTGCAGTGATTATTGCATTCTTTGGATTGATAGGGGCGAAAATGGGCGGTGTAAACATGATGCAGACGATGATGAACACAGCCTATCAGTTACTTCTTGAAACAGTATTTTATATCATGGCGATTGCGGTTATAGCAGGAGCCGTATCTGGGTTATTTTCAGAATTTGGTTTGATTGCATTAATCAATAAAATAATTTCTCCCCTAATGAAACCAGTGTATGATTTACCTGGAGCAGCTTCAATGGGAGTCTTGACTACGTACTTGTCAGATAACCCGGCAATTTTAGGGCTTGCAGAGGACACAAACTTTAAAAAATATTTCAAAAAATATCAATTACCGGCACTGACAAATTTAGGTACAGCATTCGGTATGGGTCTTATTGTTACAACATCAATGATCGGTATTACATCTCCAACAGGCGAGAATCTTGGATTTGCAGCTCTGATCGGTAATATCGGTGCAATTATCGGTAGTGTTGTCAGTGTAAGAATGATGATTTGGTTTACGAAGAAAGAATATGGTACGACAGAATATTGTATTCCGCTTGAAGAAGGAAGTGAAAAAGATGTCTTTGAGCAGAGAGAAATAAGAGATGGCGGAATTGGAGCGAGAGCATTGGAAGCACTGTTGGACGGCGGTAAGAATGGTGTGGATGTAGGTCTTGCAATTATTCCTGGTGTACTTGCGATTTGTACAGTTGTAATGATGCTTACAAATGGACCTTCCGCAGACGGTGTTTACACAGGTGCTGCTTATGAGGGAGTTGCATTGTTGCCATGGATTGGAGAAAAATTGCAGTTTATCTTATCTCCATTATTTGGTTTCTCTTCACCATCAGCAATCTCTGTTCCAATCACAGCATTAGGAGCGGCCGGAGCAGCTGTTGGATTGATACCTAAGATGGTAGCAGACGGTGTAGCACATGCGAATGACGTTGCAGTATTTACAGCAATGTGTATGTGCTGGAGCGGATACTTAAGTACTCATGTTGCGATGATGTCAAGTTTGAAGTGCAGCAAACTTACAGGAAAAGCAATCATCAGCCATACAATCGGTGGTATTGTGGCAGGTATCGCAGCAAACTGGTTATTCCAGTTAGCATCTTTCATAATGTAATTTGAATAATGTTTAAAATGGAATGTGCGAGAGTACATTCCATTTTTGGCAGGAGGGAAGAACGTATGAGCGAAAAAATGAAAATATTTCAAAAGATTCAATATGTGACGGTGGGAATTGCATTTGCATCAATTGTTTTGCCATTGATATTGCTTATATTTATTCCTCTTGTTTTTATGCGGTATACCCTCTATAATGATTACATACTTGTGCAGTGCTATATTTTTGGAACGGAAGGGATTCCATATGAGAGCATTACCAGTATAAAGAAGACGTGGAATCCATTGTCTTCGGCAGCGTCGTCACTTCGCAGGATTCAGATTGATTACACGGCAAACGGACGGCATGAAATCATGTTGATTTCGCCGGTAAAAAGAGATGAATTCTTAAGAGAAGTGGAAGAAAGAATGGCAATTCAGAACATAAAGAAGGAGAGTTTATGAGCATTTACGATACATTGAATAAAGAACAACGTGAAGCGGTCTATCATACAGAGGGGCCGCTTCTCATTCTCGCGGGAGCAGGTTCGGGAAAGACAAGAGTGCTGACACACCGCATCGCATATTTGATTGATGAAAAGGGAGTCAATCCATGGAACATTTTGGCGATTACATTTACGAACAAAGCGGCAGGGGAGATGCGTGAGCGTGTAGATCAGATTGTCGGATTCGGCTCGGAGAGCATCTGGGTGAGCACGTTTCATTCGACCTGCGTGCGGATATTGAGAAGACATATTGACTTACTTGGATATGATACTAGCTTTACGATTTATGATGCGGATGATCAAAAGACGCTTATGAAAGATGTCTGCAAATATTTACAGATTGATACAAAAGTCTATAAGGAGCGGAACCTTTTGGCGGCGATTTCTTCGGCGAAGGATGAGCTGATCACGCCGGAAGAATATGAACTGAATGCGGCGGGGGGCTTCGGGAAGCAGAAGAACGCAAAGGGATATAAAGAATATGAAAAACAACTGCGGGCAAACAATGCACTGGATTTTGATGATCTTCTCGTGAAGACAGTACAACTGTTTCAGACACAGCCGGAGGTACTCGATTATTATCAGGAGCGGTTCCGCTATATTATGGTGGATGAGTATCAGGATACGAATACGGTGCAGTTTGAGCTGATTCGGATTTTGGCAAAGAAATATAGAAATCTCTGCGTGGTAGGAGATGATGACCAGTCTATTTACAAATTCCGCGGGGCAAATATCAAAAATATTTTGAATTTTGAGCATGTGTTTGAAGATGCAAAAGTGATCAAACTGGAGCAGAATTATCGTTCTACAGGTAATATTTTGAATGCGGCGAATGCGGTGATCAAGAATAATTTTGGACGTAAGGAGAAATCACTCTGGACAGAAAATGGTGAGGGGGATAAGATTGCATTTCGTCAGTTCGACAGTGGATATGATGAGGCAGAATACATTGTGGGAGATATCAAAGAGCATGTGAATAACGGAACACGCACATACAATGATCATGCTGTTTTGTATCGCACCAATGCGCAGTCACGTATGTTTGAAGAAAAATTTGTAACAGCCAACATTCCGTATAAAATTGTGGGCGGCATTAATTTCTATGCAAGAAAAGAGATCAAAGATTTACTTGCATATTTGAAAACAATCGACAATGGGAAAGATGATTTGGCGGTCCGAAGAATTATCAATGTGCCAAAACGTGGCATTGGGCTTACGACAATCAACCGAGTGCAGGAAAATGCACTGGAGCGCGGAGTAAGTTTTTACGAGACACTCCGAGCAGCGGATCTGATTCCAAATATTGGGAGAAGTGCGAGTAAATTAGAGTCATTTGTGGCGTTGATTGAACATTTTAAAAGTGAGGCAAAAAACATGTCTATCTGCGATCTTATGCAGGAAATTCTGGATATGACAGGATATATCGAAGATCTGAAATCGGAGGGCGATATTGAAGCGGAGACAAGAATCGAAAATATCGATGAATTGATGAATAAAATCGCAGCTTATGAGGAATCCTGTGAAGATGAAATGCCGACATTGAGCGGATTTTTAGAGGAAGTTGCACTTGTCGCAGATATCGACAGTTTGGATGAGGACAGTGATTATGTGGCCCTGATGACACTGCACAGTGCAAAAGGTCTTGAATTTCCGGAAGTGTATCTTGCAGGAATGGAAGATGGTCTTTTCCCAAGCTATATGACAATCACATCCGATGATCCGACTGAGGTGGAGGAAGAGCGAAGACTCTGTTATGTTGGAATTACAAGAGCAAGAGAAAATCTGACGCTGACTTGTGCGAGAAGAAGAATGGTGCGCGGAGAGACGCAGTACAATAAGATGTCTCGATTTTTAAAGGAGATTCCGGTGAATCTTTTAAGCACAGGCAATCTCATCGAAAAAGATGAGAAAGAAGTTCCAAAGCAGAATGCATATATGCAGGCAAAACAAGCATTCCGCACACAGGCATTTGCTATGCAGAAACCGAAGCAGCAGTTTACAGTTACGCAAGGGGAAGGTCTGTCTTATGATGTGGGGGACAGGGTCAGACATATGAAGTTCGGAGAAGGACTGGTGACTGGAATTACAGAAGGCGGACGTGACTATGAAGTCACGGTACAGTTTGATACAGCCGGTGTGAAAAAGATGTTTGCTACATTTGCAAAATTACAAAAAGTATAAGGATTTGCATAAAATGATAGAATCTACATATGGTAATATCAGTATGTAAGTGTTATAATGTGAAAAAGAGAACAGTGACTTCTGAGGAAAGTCGGAAAGGACGTGGACATATGAATAAATTAGAAGATATGATTGCAGCATCAAAATTAAATGAGTTACTGCACAAAAAAGATGATGAAAAAGCGAAAAACACATTGCTTTGGGTTTTGGCGATTGTAGGTGCAGTGGCAGCAATTGCAGGAATCGCTTACGCAGTATATAAGTTCTTTACACCAGACTATTTGGAAGACTTCGAAGAGGACTTTGAAGACGATTTCGACGACGATTTTTTCAGTGATGATGATGAAGTTTAATTAGTTGAGGGCGGTGGTAATGTGACAATTACTGCCGTCCTCAATTCAATAAGGGGGAGGATACATATGATAACAAGTGATATGCCGCTTAGAAAGCAGATTTTTTCTATCCCGAATATACTTGGATATTTTCGGATATTGTTACTTCCGCTGATCGTATGGAGATATGTGACAGCAGATTCGATTGCAGAGTTCCATATGGCGGCAGTTATTATTGGAATTTCAGGAATTACCGATTTTTTAGATGGATTTATTGCAAGAAAATTCAATATGATTACTAACCTGGGAAAGATTGTTGACCCGGTTGCAGATAAATTAACACAGGCAGCGATTGTATTTTCTTTGTCGTTCCGTTTCCAATGGCTGATTCCGGTTGTGGTGCTGTTTGTCATCAAAGAAGGGTTTATGGGAATCATGGGCGTGATTCTTCTGAAAAAAGGGAAAATGTTAAACGGTGCGAAGTGGTTCGGAAAAGTATCGACAGCAGTGCTTTATGTTGTGATGTTTATTTTGATTCTGGCGCCGAATATTCAGGAGCAAATTGCGAATATGTTGATTGTATTGAGCGGTCTTCTGCTTTTGATGTCATTTATACTGTATATTCCGGTGTACAAAAAAATATTGAGCGAAGCATAATTTCATGTAAAAAAGAGTTCGGTATGCGAAAGCAAATCGAACTCTTTTTTTCATGTGATCTGCAGTGCTTATTAGAGCCGATCAATGATGTCAGATGCGTGCAATGCCTTTTGGATAATATGCAGAATATCAGGCTGCACTTTTTGCGGATCGTCAAGCTGAAATGGCATATCGTCTAAAAACGCATTTGAAAGCCGGTAAATATATGCCTCTTCTTCAGGTTGTTCTGCAATCAGAACATCCCCCTGAGTACGCATCTCATCTGTATTTTTTTCATGCTCAAGACTCATCTCAGTCAGCATCGAGAGCATAATGCAGAAATGCTCTTCATCCCAAGCGGACAGATACATACATTTACAGAGCCCTTTGGTGAAAAATGGATAATCGGCGAAACAGTCTAAAAGCTCTTTGAAACGTGTCCGGTGGCTTGAGTTCTCGAATAGATGTTCTTTGTCTAAAGCGGCAATCCATTGTTCTTTCCAATTCATGAAATCCCTCCTCAATCTGTATTACTAAAATTATAGATGGAAAAAGGCAAGAACTCAATACATTTTGGAAAGATTGTTCACTTTTGGTTGGCAAAAAAGTTGGAAACTGATAGAATAAAACAATAAATGAAAAGTATAGAGAGGATTTTATATAGATGAAAAAGAGAGAAGTATATGAAGGCATTATTCAAAAAGTAGCATTTCCGAACAAAGGACTGGTGACTGTCGAGGGCGAGGAAAAATCAGTGATTGTAAAAAATGGGATTCCAGGTCAGAAGGTAAAATTCTGTGTAAACAAAATACGAAAAGGGAAAGCGGAAGGAAGGCTTTTGGAAGTTCTTGAAAAATCACCTTTGGAGACAAGAGAACCTGTGTGCAGCATTTTCCCTGCCTGTGGAGGTTGCATGTACCAGACGATGTCTTACGAGGAACAGATGAAAATGAAAGGTGATCAGGTAAAAGAAATATTGGATGCCGCCATTTTGGAAGATTATGAATTTGAGGGGGTAAAAGCAAGCCCAAAAGAGTTCGCTTACCGTAATAAGATGGAATTTTCCTTTGGAGATGAATACAAAGACGGTCCGCTGTCACTTGGGCTGCACAAAAAGGGAAGCACATATGATGTGCTGACAGCAGCTGATTGTAAATTAGTGCACGAAGATATGACAAAGATTCTCTTGTGTGTATTGGAATATTTTAAAGAGAGAAATGTGGCATATTATAAAAAAATGCAACATGTGGGTTATCTTCGCCACCTGCTTTTACGCCGTGGTGATCAGACCGGAGAAATTCTCGTAAACCTTGTGACAACAACACAGGAAGAACACGATTTATCTTTGCTTGTGGACGCACTTTTGGCATTGCAGCTGGAAGGAAAAATCGTTGGAATTCTTCATATTTTAAATGATTCCTTATCTGATGTAGTACAGAGTGATGAAACTCGAATTTTATACGGACAGGACTTTTTCTACGAGAAATTGCTTGATATGGACTTCAAAATCACACCGTTTTCATTCTTCCAGCCAAATACAAAGGGTGCGGAGATTCTCTACAAAACCGTGAGGGATTATATCGGGGATATCCACAACATGACGGTCTTTGATTTGTTCAGTGGAACAGGAACGATCGCACAAGTTTTAGCTCCGGTTGCAAAACAGGTAATTGGCGTGGAGATTGTCGAGGAGGCTGTGGAGGCTGCGAAAGAAAACGCAGAGCACAACGGACTTTCCAACTGTAGATTTATTGCAGGAGATGTGTTCAAGGTGCTGGATGAAATTGAAGAAAAACCGGATGTGATCGTGCTGGACCCTCCGAGAGATGGGATACACCCAAAAGCACTGCCGAAGATATTGGACTATGGGGTGGATAAGATTGTGTATATTTCCTGCAAAGTGACAAGTCTTGCGAGAGATCTGGAGATGATACAGGCAAGAGGATATCGGGTGGAGAAGTGCACGGCGGTGGATCAATTTTGTCAGACGGTACATGTTGAGACTGTTTGCCTCTTGGGCAACCGAAATGCAAAGCCGGATACCCGTGTTAAACTCAGCGTAGACACAGAAGAACTACAGAGAGTAAAGAACGGAGAAAAAATTTAATACACTGAACTTATAGAAGAGAACTGTTAATGCGTCAAAGCATTAGCAGTTCTTTTTTTCGTGTAAGGGAGGTGATGTCGTTGGGCTGCTACATACAAATTCTTGGATGATTCTACATCCAATACAAGGTCTGTAATTCTAATCTAAAACAAGGGCAAATCTAAGGAGGCAATATTATGGCATTTAAGAAATTCAGAAAGATGAAAGTATATGAAGCAAGCGGCTACAACTATAAGAGAACACCATCCATCATTCTCAAAGGAGATTGGTTGAAAGAAGCCGGTTTTGATGTTGGTGGTTTGATTCAGGTGGAATGTGAGGATGGAAAACTTATTATCACACAAAGAGAACCAGAAATGGTGGAGTACCATGCTCCTTGTGGTCAGTGCATGATGGTGGCAGAAGATTGTAAATGTTATGGCAAGAAAGGGAGAAAATGATTATGGCAAAGATTATCGTATTGGGTGCCATGAAGGGTGGAGTCGGCAAGTCCGTCTCCACTTACAACCTGGCATATTCATTGAAGAAATTAGGAAAGAATGTTTTGGTAGTAGATTTTGATAGTTCGGCAAATATCACCAGATGTGTGGTAGAGGATATAAAAACTGTTGAAATCAGTATTGGTGACTTGATGATGAATCAGATGGACGAAGAGGAGCAGCCTAATCCGGCTGAGTACATTATTAACAGAAATGGGGTTGACTTTATACCATCATCTAAGGTGCTGTCTGCGGTGGATGCGAAGCTGAGACTGGAAATGGGAGCTGAGAAGATTCTGGCATGTATTTTGGAACCGTTACGAGAAAAATACGATTACATTTTGATTGATACATGTCCATCATTGAACACATTAACAATCAATGCTCTTGCCGCTGCAGATGAAGTCATTATAGCGGCCAATCCTCAGTTCTGGGCAATGGTAGGACTGGAAGATTTCCTTTTGACTGTTAAGAAGATTAAGAGCCGTGTCAATTCAAAATTGGATGTGTCCGGTATTCTGTTGACCATGTGTGAGGAAAGAACCAATCTTTGTAAGGTGATCACTGATGAAGTGGCAGAGGCATTCAATGGGAAACTCCGTATCTTTGACAGTAAGATTCCAACTACAGTAAAAGTTGGGGAATCCGTGTATTATGGAGAACCATTGTTGGAATATGCACCGAGAACAAAGGCTTGTAAAGCATATCAGAATTTGGCAAAGGAGTTGATTACAGATGAAAACTAATGCACCAAAAAGAAAAGTATTTCAAGACGCAGTGGATTTAATCAGTTCGGAAACGGTAAATGTTGTAGACAATGGACAGGCAATGATTTCCGTGGAGAAGATGGTACCATTCCATAATCATCCATTCCGTCTATATGAGGGAAAGCGTCTTGATGACATGGTGGAGAGCATCAGAGAGCATGGAGTTCTTATTCCAGTGATTGTACAGAAAATTGCAGATGGGTATGAGATGCTTTCCGGTCACAATAGATGGAATGCCGCTAAGATTGTGGGCATCAAAGAAATTCCAGCAATCATTAAAGAAGATCTGACCGAAAGAGAAGCATATGTGTATGTGATAGAAACCAATATGTTGCAGAGGTCTTTTGATGACCTCTTACCATCGGAAAAGGCAGCAGTATTGGCAGAGCGATATGAAAAAGTCATGTGTCAGGGGAGACGAAATGACATTCTGGAAGAAATCGCAATGCTGAATGGCGTGGACGCACCGGAGACTTGTGGACATGATGTCCACAAGTTAAAGAGCAGAGATGCGATCGGAGAAGATTATGGAATGACAGGACGCAATATTGCAAGATATATGAGATTGAACCAGACCACAGATCAGATTAAGGAGATGGTGGATGATGGAGCAATGGCCATGGTAACAGCAGTGGAATTGTCTTATCTTTCAGAAGAGGAACAGGGACAGGTGTGTAAGATTCTGGATGAGCATGGTGGGAAAATAAACAATGCTCAGGCAGTGGAACTACATAAAGAAGTCGGTTCTCTTACAGAGGATAAAGTGAAAGATATTCTGGTGGGGAGCACGAAAGAAAAGCCAGTATCGGATGCAAAGATGTTTGCTCAGATAAAGAAAAAATATTTTAAGGGTAAGTCCACGGATGAAATCATGGGAGTTTTGGAACAGGCGTTGACCACATGGTTTGCCAGAGAGGGGGAAGTGAATGTTTGATACAAGACAGTTTGAGAAAATCAGTCCTCAGTATTTCAATATTATCATGTTGAGTGAGCATGATGTGACGGTTCAGTCCAGAAATACTGGGCATTACTGGTACCTACATAATACAGATTATCCGGCAGAAGGGAACTGCGTGATATTCCATAAGCATAAAGCATCGCATCCGTATCATTTGCATGGCAGGGCGGGAACATTGCCACAGGCAGTACGGAGTATTAAGAAACATGATAAATGGCAAATGAATGGGAGAAAATTAAGTAAATGAGAACAGGATGTTGATGGTGACTGATTATTTTGCGGTTTTATACTTTTGAGCGAATAAAGTGGTTGATTTTATTCGCTTGAAAGTATAAAATAAAGTGTAGTGTAATTTTGAAATCGATGAGAGGTAATTAGCGTGGAATATATGACTATACAGGAAGCGGCCGCAAAATGGTCAATCACAAGCCGACGCGTTCAAGTCTTATGCGCTGAAGGCAGACTTGAGGGTGCGGTTAAGTTTGGTAGACAGTGGGCTATCCCTGCGGATTTAGAAAAACCTGATGATGCAAGGGTAAAGAGTGGAAAATATATAAAGGTAGGTAATCAAAATGGAAAATAGAAAATTGAAAATCTTTTCCTTTTTTTCTGGTAGTGGATTCTTAGATCTTGGATTTGAAACTAATGGATTTGAAATAGAGTTTGTTAATGAATTTCATCCGGCGTTTATGAATGCATATAAGTATTCGCGCGAGAAGATGAACCTTCGTAAACCCCAATATGGTTATTATAATGGAGATATAAATGTATTTCTTGCAGAACGTAAGGAAGAACTTTTAGAATGGGTTGAAGATGCTCGTAAGGATGGAAGCTTGGTTGGATTTATAGGAGGTCCTCCATGCCCAGATTTTTCTGTTGCCGGAAAGCAAAAGGGAAAAGACGGAGAAAACGGAAAACTTTCTTTAAGCTATGTTAATTTAATCATTGCAATTCAGCCTGACTTTTTTCTTTTTGAAAATGTAAAGGGATTATGGAGAACAAAGCGGCACAGGGAGTTTTTTGATGAACTGAAAAGTATGTTAAATGTAGCAGGTTACGAAACAACGGAACGTTTGACAAATGCATTAGAATATGGAGCACCACAGGATAGAGATCGTATCCTTATGTTTGGCGTCAGAAGAGAGGTTCTTGCCGACAAATACCAAGAAAAAAAGATTGAAAGTTTTCCTTGGGAAAAGCATCAAAGATATAAATTGTCAGAGATAAAAGAAATGCCTTGGCCGGGAACAGATCCGTATGTAGAAAATAGTGAAACCATTTGTCCTGCAAGCATTCCGCAGGATATGACTGTAGAGTATTGGTTCCGTAAGAATGAGGTTGAAAAACACCAAAATGCAAATGACTTTTTTACACCCAAAGCGGGTAAAGCAAAGATGGAAGTCATTGATGAAGGGGATGATAGCAAGAAATCCTATAAGCGATTACATCGATGGCGGTATTCTCCTACTGTTGCATATGGGAATAATGAAGTGCATCTCCATCCATACAAAACCAGAAGACTGTCGGCTGCTGAGGCTCTTTCTTTGCAGACGCTTCCAAAAGAATTTGTACTGCCTACAGAGATGACTTTGACAGATAAATTTAAAACTATAGGAAATGGAGTGCCATATATTCTCTCAAGCGGAATAGCGAGAACTATATATGACTTTTTGGAGGATAACCAATGAAAAAGACATTTCAAGATGTTCTGAAGGACATCGAAAATAATTTGATAGGTATAGAGCTAAGTAGTATTTCTGGGAGCGCAGCATTGTTCTCTGTTTCCGAAGTCGATTATGCAAATGAAAATGTTGTATTAAATGTACAGGGGAAAAGAAGAACATGGACATTTGAACGTTTAAAGAAAGTCTGGACAGAAATGTATTATAAGCCGGCAGCTAATGTTGAAATCGTTTTTGGGGGCTCAGGTTCAAGTCGTAATCAAGTGGAAACTATATATGCAAGCTTGCCATATGTCGAATGGCTTTATGTTAATAGCAAAAAATGTGTTGCTTATGTCGGAGAGGAAACACATTCATATGGTACTTTAAAACAAATGGAAAGCGAAAAAGAAGCAGAATATCAGACATTGATGAATAACAAATCCCCGCGCAACCCATTACTAGCGCCGGATGAGTTACAGATGAGGGAAGACGTTACGATCGTTAATGAATATGAGAGTGCAGCGAATATGCTCAAGGAGTATGTTCTTGAGGAAGGGTTTGAAATTCCGACAAGTTCAGAAGAAGTAGAGCAATCTTTGAATTTCTTTAAAGAGACTTATTCGCCGGAAGTATTGGCAAAATTAGGAGACAAGGAATTACTCTCAGCACTATTTTATACAGCTGGAGATAATACAAATGCATTGTGTTGTTGGCTGGAAATGAATAAAGAGTGCAGGGCTTATTTTGGTAGCATCGCTGGTGGTTCTGCATATAAATTTGGTTTGTTTCAAAGAAAAGAAACTGGAGTTTGGACAACCGGAAGTCCACAAAAACCACAAGAATTAACAGAAGAAGAAGCACTTATTCTTGGTAAAAATATTAGAACCGCACTTGTAAAGGGTGTGCAAATTATTCGGGAAACGAAACTGGATACACTTGAAGATTATGAAAAGTTAGATGATCAGTTAATGTCAGAAGTGGGTGCACAGTTCTATAACTGGGGCTGGGTGCATAAGTATTTTTCTATTATTTGTAACGATAAGTTGAGTGGTTTCCATTCAACTGACTGGCAGGTTCACGTTCTTCGTTCATTGAAAATTGTACCGAGTGACAAATATTATGCCCGGAGTGGACAGATTGCAATGGTTCAAAATTATACAGATTGGTACTATCGTCAGTTCTTTGATGTCTTTTATGAACGTTTCGGAGAACCACGCCAATTTGTTAGATTAGGGACTTCGGATGGAAACAAAAATTATGCAGCAGAATGGGCAAAACGCGGGGTTGTGGGGATTGGTTGGCCAAATCTTGGTGATTTATCGGAGTATGTTAAAGGTGAGAGTATAAACAGAAAAGAAGTTCAGGATAAATTGAAAGATTTGTACTATCCTACTGATGAACGTACTGCTTCAAGAAAAGCAGGAGAAATTGCACGCTTCTACAAATGTGATAAAGGCACAATTTTTGTTATGATGGATGGCGAACAACTCATTGCAATGGCCGATGATACAGGCGATTATTTTTATGCATCAGGGACAGAAATGGCTCATCAGCATTCCGCAAGTTGGAGATTTGTTTTTGAGGAACAGGATAAAATGCCAGAAAAGACCGAAGGTAAAATGACATCATGTTACCAGTTGGGTAATAATGAAAATTTGATGTTTCTATATGAAAAATATTACTATGGTGATGATATGGGTAATAAACTTGATATACAAGCAAAAGAGGAAAAAGAAGCTACTTCTGAGTTGTCTCCGATAAAGTTTTACACTGGATATCAGTCTACTTATGAAAGAAATAGAATTTTGTTTGGTGCGCCTGGAACAGGAAAGAGTTACAAAGTCAATAAAGAAGCAAAGGAGCTCATCGGAGAAGGTAACGAAGATGATTATGAGCGTATTACCTTTCATCCAGACTATTCATATGCTAATTTTGTAGGAACATATAAACCGATTCCAAGCAAGGATCGCAGTGGAAATGATACAATCACATATGCATATGTACCAGGACCATTTATGCGAGTGTATGTTAATGCACTGAAAAACAGCAGAACAAATCGAATTAGACCATTCCTTCTTATTATTGAGGAAATAAATCGTGCTAATGTTGCAGCTGTATTTGGTGATGTTTTTCAATTACTTGACCGTGAAGAAAATAATATCAGTGAATACCCAATTCAGGCATCAGAAGATATGAAAAAATATTTGGCAGACCAGTTAGGAGGAAATCCAGATGATTATGCCAAAATTCGTATACCGGACAATATGTTTATCTGGGCAACTATGAATAGTGCTGACCAAGGAGTATTTCCTATGGATACTGCATTTAAACGTAGATGGGATTTCACATACTTAGGCATCAATTCAAGTGAAGATGGCATTGCGGGTAAAAATGTGATTCTGGGAACTGGCGAATATAGACGTATCGTAGAATGGAATGCCCTCAGGAAAGCAATCAATAAAGAGCTTTTGAAATTTAAGGTTAATGAAGATAAATTGATGGGGCCTTACTTCATTTCAAAGAAAAATCTGGGTGAAGGTACAGAGATTGACGCAACGAAATTTATAAGAATATTTAAAAACAAGGTGCTGATGTACCTGTTTGACGATGCTGCAAAACAAAAAAGACCGTCATTATTTGCCGGATGCGAAGAAAAGAATTTGTATTCAGCCATCTGTGATGAGTTCGATGAAAAAGGCGTTCACATTTTCTGTGAAGATATATATAACAAATTTATTGATGTGCCGGAAGAAGGGTAGATATGGTATCAGTGTTTTTACGTGAGCAGAAACGATACTCCCAAGAAGAGTTGGTGGATATATTTCAATGCTCAGAAGAAAAAACGGTGCATATTCTAAAGAGACTGAAAGAGTACGGCGTATTAAAGGCAGTAAAAGCAACAGAGGTTCAGAAAGATTTATCAGATCTTTTAGAACAGGATATAGAAATTGCTGATGTAGAGGTTGGCGAGAATGAGTATCTATACGTGTTTACCTTTGTTGGTGTTATTACGATTGAAGGCAGAGTGCTGAAATGTTATCCGAAGTATTTGCTGAATGCAACAGCTCCAAAGGATGAGTTGAAGCAGATATTGAAAGTTCTGGAGAAATATAATTCAAAAGAACAGATTATCAGGATGTACAACGAGACAAGGGATAGTAGTGCTTTCAATATGCTTGCAGTAATGCTGTATCTCTTACAGGATTATTATGAGTATGGCTCATATACGAATAGTCGTGATATTATTGAAATCAACGGTTCGGGTGGTATTTTATGGGACAGAACCATCAATGAAACTTTCACGCTGATTTCTAATAACAGGCCATATTATCCGGAACTTGTGACCATGCGCCGTATCAATGATGATTTTGATTACTTCAAAAGATTGCATGAATGTGTGCTTACTAAATGCTCCAACGAACTTAAGGAGGCGGATCTATTAGATTTATTTGACATCATGGGTGCAGAAATTTCCGATGAGGAAATTGATGACTTTGGTGAGACCGAGTATATTTTGGAGCGTATACAAAAGGAATTGAATATTCAATTTAATACAAGAAAGCAACTTCTGTTAAAAACGCTGTATGCCTATATTGAGCATAGTAGTGCGCTTGATGATATGGATTATTTCAGTATGTTTGGAACAAATACTTTCAACCTTGTCTGGGAGAAAGTATGTGCAGAGGTGATGGATAATCAGCTACAGAAGCCACTGGGTGCATTGAAATTGCCTACAGTCTTATCACCAGAATATAATAGAACAGATTTGTTGATTTCTTTGATTGATAATCCTACATGGCGTGGAAAGAAGTCGGATGGAGGTACTTTTGCAAAACAGGCAAAAGATACCCTGATTCCGGATTTAGTTTCTATTGTGAAAAAACAGGAGGATTACCAGTTTATCATTTTTGATGCAAAATATTACAATATGACACTTGAGGTTCATAAGCCGTTGGCGGGTCAACCGGGAATAGAATCCGTTACAAAACAGTATTTGTACCAGTTAGCGTATCGTAAATTTGTATCAGACCATGGAATTACAACCATGCGAAATTGCTTCCTCATGCCGACAGAAGGGGATGCAATCGTGAATAAGGGACATGTTGAATTGGAAATGCTCCATAATCTGGGGCTGGAAAATATACAGGTTCGTTTATTGCCGGCTCGTTTGATGTATTATTATTATATGCTTAACAAGAAAATGGATGTTGAGCAATTAGATTTATAAAATATTTATGGGGGAGCTGTGAAGTTCCCCCGTTGCATAGGAGGGATTCTATTGGCAAAAAATCGTTCTTTTAAGGAATATGTGGCAAACCGATTTGAAAATGAGTTGTATGCAAGAGCTAAAAGTTACATTTTGGCCAATAGGATGCAGCAGGAATTTACCACGAGGAAAATTGAATATCCGACCAGCACGGATGTGGATAATATCCGTGTGGTGGGGGGGGGAATAAAAGAGGTCTTTACC
>OBWY01001028.1_pt1 | contig 18486 bp, 18 predicted proteins | sample 1538081 | NCBI WGS metagenome assembly OBWY01 (sample SAMEA2580089, study PRJEB22360) | human gut metagenome | biome: human gut; feature: human-associated habitat; material: faeces | place: Denmark | collected 2008/2010
GTGTATTTTACCTTAATCTTTACCTGCCCCCTTCCTGGCTTCGGGGTCTTGATTTCTTCAAAACGGATATCATTTTTTGCGTGTACAACTCCTGCTTTCATTCTTGTCTCACCGTTCCTTTCTATCTCTTTTATGACTTAATCATAGCAAAGGGTGAAGGTCAAAAACAGTCAAATGTACTTCACATAATTTTGCAGTTTTTTTTACTAACCCTCCGGAATTCATAAAAAGATTAGGGCGGTGGCACTTTTCTGCCTCCGCCCCGTCCAATCCCCTATTTTGCAAACAAACTCTTCCACTGTTCAAGCAGGGCTGCTTTATACTCAGCCAGTTTTCCAGCTCCACATTATTTAACGGTTTTAATCATCCAATGCATACTCAAATCTCCTGATACCAGCCGCCACCGCCCTGGGCGTACCGGCCTGCTCCAGCATTTCCTTAAACTTTGAACCCTGCAGCAGGTTCACCAGATGGAAGAATGCCTTCAGATGGCGGTCGTGATCCACAGCGCTTAAGCAGCACACAAAACGCACCGGCTCCGCTTCCTCATCACCGAACAGGACCGGTTCCTTCAGCCGGATAAGATTCATTCCCACCTTGAGGGAGCCGGCGTCCACCGCATCATGGGGCATTGCGAATCCGGGAGAAATCACCACATAAGGGCCATTTTCCTCGATATTATGTATCATGGCGTCTATGTAGCGCTCCTCAATGACTCCTTCCTGCAGCAGACGACCAGCTGACGCGCACACAGCCTGTCTCCAGTCACTGCACTCCACATCCAGTTCAATCCGGTTCTCTGTCAGCAGATGGTGGAGCATGGGTGCAAACAGGGCGCCCGGTTCCTCTTCCACACAGAAATACCGGTTGACTGTCTCCTCGATTTTATTCAGAAGGATTTCCACGTCTGCTTCCTTGTATTCCCGGATAAGAGGTTTCAGCCGGTTCATAAGGCCCCTGGGCGTTATCTCCCGCTTCTCCAGCCGGGGCGGCAGGTTCTTGCGGCTTCTTATGTCATCAATCAGGTGGCCCACCTTCAGATAATCCGTGTCATCCAGGGACGGGGTCACAACCACAAAGTCCAGCTCACAGTCCGGCAGCCGCACCGTGGAAATCACCATATCGGCCTGGCCTTTTTTTACACGGCTCACCTCGTGGGCCGACATCACATCCACGATTTGGAAATTAAAATGCTTCTTAAGACGTTCCAACAGCAATTGGGAAGTCCCGATTCCTCCATGGCAGACCAGAATTACGTGGAAAGCAACCTCCTTGTTCTTTTTCCTCTCAATGGCAGCACAGATATGAACCGCAATATAGGTAAGCTCCACACTGCCAAGGGACCGCCGGATGTATTTCTCGATAATGTCCTTATTGGCATCCACCGCCGCCTCAATCTGCCTGTTTTTATCCAGAATCTGCCGCAGCACCGGATTCTCCTTGAAAAGGATATCCGCGGACTCGAAAATGGACTGGAGATGGTTGGACAGATTCTCGTAGAACACATAATCATCATTGAAATCCAGCTCTAATGTTCTGGATACTGCCTCGATGAACTGTCGTGTTATAAGCTGCGTCTTGACAATATCGCTGTTAAAATCATCTTTCTTCAGATACCGGAAGCTGGCCAGCAAGGTGCCAAGGTACAGAACCTCATCCTCCGTCACCACAATCTGGCAGTACTGGGACAGATACTTAAGAATTCCGGACGCCATGGGATAACGCATATTGTGGATATCCTTCTGGGGCTCCACTAACTCCCCCTGGCGCACACGCTTCAACAAAATACCGAGATATAATACCAGCTCATGGAAGGAATCATCCGTCAGGAAACTTTTATTTGCATGCTCCTGCTCACTGATAATCTTTCGTATGATTTCCTGTTCTTCCCCCGGTGTTCCCATCAGGAGATTTAATGTGTTTCCGGCAAAATCAAGCTGTCCGTACTCCCTCTGGGAGCGATTCATAAGAAGCAGCATTCTGCGTTTTCTGCTCTCCGGCCCGTCCACCCGAAGCCCCTTATTAGAATGGGAAATGACCTGCAGCCCCTGTTCGTAAATAAGCTGCTTCACATCATCCAGGTCATTGATAACCGTAACACGGCTGACAAACAGCATATCCGCCATACTGGCCAGGGTCGTATATTCGGATGAGGACACCAGAATGGCAGCCATCAGGCTCTTGCGCTCCTCTTTGGAGAGCTTGTAGGAATAGAAATCATTTTCCAGGACAAATCTCTGCACTTCCTCAATCTCCGGTTTATAATCAATCCGGCCGCTGGCACCCAGAGTAATCAGGCTTAGGCCGTTCTGGTCCAGCCAGTCGTTGATACTGTTCAAATCATTGCGGATGGTGCGCTCCGACACCTTGAACCTCTCTGCAAGTCTGGAAATAGTCAGCGCCTGCTCCGCCTTCAGCAGTTCCCCCACAATATCCTTCATCCTTTTATTCATGATAATCCCCCGTCTAATCTGTTTAATACATCGGACATATATATTCCGCATTCATATCAGCGTTTCTACCGCGGGTAATATTTCCGCCGGTTCCTTCACAACAAGATCCGCTTCCCGTATCTCCTGGGGTGCATAGCCATAGGCGCATCCAATAAAAGGAATGCCGTTGGCCCTTGCCGCCTGGATGTCAAATTTCCTATCCCCCACCATACATGCCTTATCCCATCCTGTTCTTAATGATAATTTCCTGATTACCTCTATTTTATCCGTCCCCATGTCCAATGAGCCGATGATATCAAAATACTGAATCAGCCCAATGGCGGACAGTACATATTCAATGTGATTTACAAATGCATTGGAGCAGATGGCCAGTCCATACCCCGCCTGTTTTAATGAAACCAAAGTCTCCTCCATGCCGTCAAAGGAACGCCCATGATCCTTCATCAGCGCAAATTCATATTCCTGGATATCCCTTCTCCAGGATTCCAGCTTTTCCTGTACCTCTGTTTTTCCAACCGGCGCAGATAAGAAGCAGATTCCCATCCCCTTCTTATCCGTTGCCGTTATTCTGTTTCCAACGCTTTCGCCCTCTGTTTGGAAAGCCTGACTGCAAATACCATGCATGCAAGATAGATTACTGCAATTACTGCCATGCCTGTCAGATTGCTGCGCTCAAATATCTGGGTAAAGATGTAAGTGATGGGACAGCCGCCCTGATCCAGTGCAGCCAGCCGGCTGACTCCGTTGGTCATATTGGTTGTCTGGGCCAGCTTTGTTACCCACGGGATGGTCTGGTTGGCAATCCATATGGTCATATACATGATGGCGCTGCCTGATATAAGGGTCCGGAAAATATTTCCCTTATGCACCGCACAGGCAATGGCGATGAAGAATCCGATGGTAGCCAGATCACCAAAGGGAAGCACATTATTCCCCGAAACTATAACTGCAATAAGGATAGTCAGCGGGATGAAAATCAGTCCTGTGGTAACCACCTGGGCGTCTCCTAACAGGATAGCCGGATCCAGGCCGATATAAAAATCCGAATCGCCGAACTTCTCGGACAACAGTTGTTTCGCACGCTCTGATAAAGGAAGCAGTCCGTCCATGATACATTTTACCACCTTGGGCATCAGCACCATAACTGCTGACATCTTGATTCCCAGGGGCAGTGCCTGCTGCGGGCTGTAACCGGCCAGGAATCCCACCACTGCACCCAGAAGGCCGCCGATTACGATGGGTTCGCCCAGTACTCCTACCTTCTCCTGGAGTGTGTCGGCGGAAATGTCAATCTTATTAATTCCCGGTATCTTATCCAGGAAAAACTCAAACACACAGGCAACCGGTGCCAGATACGCCGCGGTGCCGTGGGGAACTGTAATGCCTTCCAACTCAAAATAGTCCTCCATCAGTGGCGCCCACAAATCACCGAACTTATAGGAGATAGCCGCATGCACCACCACTCCCAGAATACCGATGGCAAAGCTTCCTGTCACCGTGTAGGCGATGGCCCCTGTAAATGTCATGTGCCAGATATTCCATATGTCGATATTAACGGTCTTAGTCAGCTTAAGGAACAGCATGACCAGATTCACGCCTATGGCAATGGGGATTGCCACGGTGGCGATGTTGGAAGCCCAGGTCATGGGGGATGCACCCGGCCATCCTATATCTACCACGCTCAGGGTCAGTCCGAAATTCTCCGACATAGCCTTGGCTGCCGGACCCAGCTGGGCGTTCATCATGTCCACAATCAGGGACAGTCCCACAAAGCCGACACCAATCATAAGTCCGGAGCGAATGGCCTTTCCAATCTTTACACCTACTAAAATACTTAATATTGCGATTACGATTGGGAGCATGACAGAAGCTCCCATATCGATTATGTACTGAATCATATCTCCAAAAATGCCCATAATTCCCTCCTGTACAACGGTTGATTCCCACATGTGCGCCGACTGCTGAAATGCATTGGCGGATACGCACATCCTCTATTCTGCCTGAAGGACTTCCAGGATTGCCTTTTCCGTCTTCTCTACTCCCATCCCGGAAATAAATGGCATACCGGTAATTAACGGAACCCCGTAATCCCTCTTGACCTTTGAGGTGGTGACGATCAGACATGCCCCTGACAGATTGGACTCAATCTCTGAAATCCTCACCTGGCAAATCTCGATATCAATCCCGTTCTTCTTAGCCAGCTCCACTACCTTATTCGCCGCGATTGTTGAAGTTGCCACTGCCCCGCCACATGCTACGATTACTTTCTTTTTCATTTTCCGCTCTCCTTCTCTTTTATGATATTGATTACTTCCTCCGGATTCTCTGCCGTCATGATTTTCTCCAGGGTCTTCTTATCCTGTATGACAGCCAGGATATCCTGTATTTTTTCCAGATGTTTGCCTGGATCGTCCACGGCCAGCATGAATACCACCCTGACCGGAACCGGTGTGTCATCCGTTGCCATGTGGACAAAGGTGACCGGCTGTTTCAGCGTCGCAATGCCGATTCCTGCCCGGTTCACGTGGCTGACATCCGTATGCGGCATGGCAACTCCTACACCATCGATGTCGATGCCCGTAGGGAATTCCACCTCCCTGTCCTTAAGCGCCTGAATGTAACTGGACTTGCAATATCCCAGCTCCACAAACCGGCCGCCCATAGTCTCCATGATTCCGTCCTTGGAATCCACATCCAGGGAAACGGTAATCAGCCTGCTGTCCAACTCACTCCAAATCATCTTATCACTCCTCTCTGTGTTCGCTTATCTCTTTCTGATGACATAATCTTATCATTTTCCCGGGAAATAAAACAGTCAAAACTGTTTCATGGATTTTGGAAAGGAACTTTAACAAGTGGTATCGGGGATCTTGCAAGGCAAGGAACATCAGTTGCTATTTCATATGCATTTTCAGGAATATACACGTTCAATTTGAGAGATTCTCTTATAGTGAATAAACCCGATTCAACTGTTTAAAACATTCAGCAATCAGACTTTCTTGTTCTCCATTCGGTTGCATCTCAGAGATATAATATGTTACCTTCGGCTCATTATTTTCAGTGGTTACAACAGTATCCATCTTCTGGTTTGCTATACTTTGAAACGCCTGACGTACCGTACCTTCATTTCCATCTACAAAATGAAGGTTGCCCGAGAACACTTCTGCCAATGTCTCCTTAAAATAGTTAAAATGAGTACATCCCAACACAATCGTTCCATATCTGTCTTTATCAAAATTCTTTAAGGCCATACGTAAATAGGTATTCACCACAGGTCCTGAAAAGATCCCCTTTTCCGCAAACCTCACCAGTCCAGGCAGTGCTAAAAGATCAATCTGATTATTTATATCCACTTTCTCCATCAATTGTTCAAGTTTTTCTCCGTGCGCCGTTATCTCCGTTGCTATCGTCAATATTCGCTTATTTTCATTTCCATATAAATCAACTGCTCTCTTCACAGCCGGCTCCATCCCAATAATTGGAATACTATATCTACCTCTGATAGCCATTGGAAAAGCACTGGTTACTGTATTACATGCAATAATAATGATATCCACCTTTTTACTTACAAGAAAATCCATTGCTCTTTTTGTGTATTCACGCACTTTTAATACAGTTTTTTCTCCATATGGAACATTTTTTTCATCAGCATAAAACACATATTCATAGTCTGGTCTCATCACTTGAGCACAGTGCAGAACGGACAAACCACCTAACCCAGAATCAAAAATCCCAATTTTCATGGTAAACCTCTTTTCTTTATATAACTAAAAGCATTACCGCTTATCAAACTATTATTTTCTGAGGTAAATCCTATACCCGTAAAAAAAAGCATTGCATCTCATGGGCCTGAATTCCAATATTCTCAGGCTGCCGCTAACCGAGATGATGCCAGATCATACTGCACTGCTTGCTTCTGAAATGGAATCATTTGGAATAAAATCAAATCATATCTAAGAGAAAGCCGCCTTATTTCCTATTGAATAAGGCGGCTTTCATGGCAAAAAATGATTTATAAAGCAAGCAGTAGGATGTGCTACCTGTTTTTCAGTTCATCGAATCCTTTAAATACCGGTTCTCCAGTATAGTAGTTCAGTTCAACTTCGCCACGCAATGCCCTGAGTGCACCGTTAGCAAGTCCTTCCATCTCGAACTCTCCCGGATAAGTCTTAACCGGAGCGATGAAGCTGACCATCTCAGTAATCATTCCAACCAGATACTCGGAATATGCCAGGCCGCCTGTCAGAAGGATTCCATCCACCTTTCCTGACAGCACTGCTGCATAGGCTCCTATATCCTTGGCAATCTGATATGCTGTTGTCTCGTAGATCAGCTTCGCATACTTATCTCCTGCTTTGATCCGTGCCTCAACCTCCAACGCATCTGCCGTACCCAGCAGATCAGTCCAGCCGCCGGTCTTCATAATCTTATTAAGCAGCTCTTTTTCCGTATACTTACCGGAAAAGCAGATTTCTACCAGAGATGCTGCCGGAAGCGCACCGGTTCTTGTCGGTGCCATGCGGCCCTCGCCACGGGTCGAATCTGCCGTATCAATCATCTTACCCTTCTGGTGTGCGCTGACTGAGATACCGCCTCCCATATGAGCAACAACCACATTGATATCTTCATATTTCTTGCCCAAAGACTGGGCGTATCTGATAGAAACCTCTTTCTGATTCAGCGGATGACCCCGGCTCGTACGAATCACCTCAGCAAATCCGGTGACTCTTGCCTTGATTCCAAACTCGTCCACGCTGCTCGGATTTACCACAAAACTTCTTCCGCCAAATTCTTTAGCAAAATCCATGGCAATCATCGGTCCCAAATTGCCCGGATGCTTACTTCCAACACCGATGCTTCCGTGCTTGTACATCAGCTCATTGACCTCATATACACCGCCAGGCATTGGCAGAAGTCCGGTACAACGTCCGGAGAATGCATCCGTGGCCCTCAAGTCCACTTTGTTTGCCTTAAGGGCTTCCAGAATCGTCTTCTTTCTGTAATCAAGCTGATCCACAATCTCAGGGAATTTTTTCAGTTCCTCAACCGGATGCTGCACATTGACGGAACATCTCTTCTGATCATTGTCAAATACGGCAACCTTGGTAGATGTGGAACCCGGATTGATGGCTATAATCTGATATGATTTTTCCATATTAAGACTCCTTTGTCTTTGATGCTACCAGAACACCCATTGCAATAGAATACATTTTAGACTCTGCCGAACTTGCTCTTGAGGTCAGAACGATTGGAATCTTTGCTCCCATCATAACACCCGCCTTCTTTGCATGTCCAAAATACTCCATAGCCTTATTCAACATGTTGCCTGCCTCAATATCCGGTACAAGCAAGATATCTGCATGACCTGCAACCGGGCCGCTGATTCCTTTGTGCTCCGCCGCATGAACTGATACCGCATTGTCCAGTGCCAGAGGCCCATCCACAACACAGCCTGTAATTTCGCCTCTCTGATTACGTTCCTTTAATTCTGCTGCATCCAGTGTACACGGCATCTTTGGATTCGCTTTTTCTACGGCGCAGAGTGCCGCAACCTTCGGTTCTGCATTGCCCAATGCATGCGCAACCTCTACTGCATTTTCCAGAATGGCTACTTTCTGCTCTAAAGTCGGTGCAATGTTCATAGCAGAATCAGTTACATAGAATAAGCGGTCAAAGCCCGCAACCTCCAACGCAAGCACGTGGCTGATCTGAGAGTTTTTCTTTAAGTCATTTTCCTTATTCAGGATGGCTTTCATAACAACAGAAGTATCAACGAATCCCTTCATGACCAGATCAGCTTTCCCCTCTTTAATTAAAAGCGCTGCTTTCTGGCATGCTTCTGCCTTATCCGTTTCATCCAGGATGCTCTCTTCTGTTACTGGAATCCCTGCTTTTCCTGCAATCTTCAATATCTCAGCCTTATCTCCTACGAGAATTGGCTTTACTATTCCTGCTTCCACCGCCTTGTAGACTGCAGCCAGGACATCTTCGTCCTGCGCGACAGCTACAGCCATGGTGCAGACACCGGTCCGCTTTGCAGCAGCTAAAACTTCTTCTAATGTTCTCAGCATATTTGCCTCCTCCTGATTTTTGTATTACTCCTTTGTTTCAAATACTGCGCCTGCTCCACAGCAAATTGCGGATACAAGGATTCCAAGATATAAGGAATCGATAGGGATTGACCTCATATTTCCAGCCAGCACAGCAATTGGAGCCAGAATAATTGCCGCAACAACACAGTTGGGATTCAGCTTTTTCCTGACCCAAAGTGCACAACTCATTGGAACCAGTATGACAGATCCGCGAAGCCCCATGGACATGAAGCCCAGATCATTGATCGTGCTTCCAGGAACAATTGCCGCGACTACCGCCGCAATCACCAGAACTCCGGTCAGTGTCACACGCGTAATCTTCAACTCATTTCCTGCATCCTGCAACTTCGTACTGATTCTCTTGCCAATATCCTTCACCAGTATAGTCGCCATGCCAAGGGATAATCCGGCTCCGCCGCCTACAGTAGAGATGAACAAAGTACCCAGAACAATTCCGGCGAACAGTGCCGGCATATGATTCAGAACAAATGCCGGGAACACCTGGATTGTACTTGCCAACACCGGAAGATTTGGCACTTTCATTCCTGCCTGCAGCATTGCATCCACCTCTGCCTGCAGAATATAATGCGATCTCATAAATAAACCAATACAGATTCCCGCAATTCCAAGAGGAGGAATCAGACAGGCACTGAGCAATGCTCCCTGCTTTGCCTTCTTATCGCTTTTAGCACTCCAGATTGCCTGGGCGTAGGTCTGTGTTGACAAAACCCCTAGCAACAGAGAAACACCGGAACCGATATCCTTCATAGCCCCCCGCGCAATCAGGTTGCCATATCGTGCTGCAATATCCCCACTATCTGCCAGATTTTTCAGGCCATTGGCACTTTCCTGTATCATGCCGACTTCCGTTCCTGACAGAATCTGGTTCAAACCGGCGATGATGCCTGACAGGCCACCACTTACCACCAGTACATAGACCATCCCAACAACCGATGCAATATACAGAAGAACCAGTTTCACGATTCCACCCATACCAGCTCCCCATGCTCCGCCAAATACCACATAGAAGCACATGGTTGCGATGGAAATCAGCGTTGCCAGAGCGGTTGGAACCTGTGGAAACAGAGTTTTCACCATACCTGCACAGGCTACAACCTGAGCCAATACGCTGATAAAGATACCAATGGAGCAAAGGACAGAGCTGAATACTCCTGCGGATGGCCCGTAAGCCCTGGAGATGATCTGAACCTCTGTAACACATTTACTTCCTCTTAATGCTCTGGAATAACCAAGCCCCAGGAACAGGCATCCGATGCCCGCTCCCAGAGTGAACCACCAGGCCGCAAGACCATAACTGAAGGACAACTGAGCAGTACCAATGGTTGCCTGGCTGCTGACGAGGCTTCCCATAATTGCTCCACAGACCATCAGTGGGCCGGCCTTTCCGCCACCGGTCACAAAATCTTTGGCATCTTGAACCTTTTTACCTGATAACAATCCGACTCCAATGATCAGAGCCATAACAAGGGCAATACCCAAAACCGTCCATACTGTCATAATCTTATCCCTTTATTTTAAATTTTTTCCAATCTCCAGACCTGCTTCAAAGGCTTTGATATTCAATGCAACCAACTTTTCGCCTTTCTTCTCAAAGAATTCTCTAACTACTGCTTTAGCCGCATCTTCTGAAATTACATTCAGCACACCAGTTACGATACCCAGAGTTACGATATTGGCAACGGCTGGATGCCCGATTTCTCTGGAAAGCCTGTCCAGGCTGATAGCATGCTCACAGAAGCTGCGTTCTGGATTTGCGGTTACTTCCTCATCATTGTAGATAATGGTCACATTGTCGCCATATGCTCCGCTGTAACGGTTATAGGCAACCTGTGCCAGACAGATAATCAGGTCTGGCTCCGTAACATCCGGGAAATATATTTCCTCATCACTGACAATAACATCTGACTTTGCAAAGGTTCCTCTGGTCTCAACACCATACTCAGAAGAAAGTGTTGCACGCTTGTCATCTATAGTGACTGCTGCTTCTGCAATTAATTTTCCACAGAGAATCATTCCCTGTCCGCCAACACCACTCAGGATGATTTCTTTCTGTTTGCTCATTCGTTTTCCTCTCCTTTCAGACTGTCGATGACTCTCTGGTATACAGTACTATAATCTTCCTGCTCACGATTCTCGAATATACCGGTGACAAATTTACCTTTCAGTTCCTCTGCACTCATTTGAGCAGCTCTTGCGATTGGAACTGTGTTATCCTTAATCCACTGCATCATAGCCGGAGCATTTCCCAATTTGTTGGATCTTCCGAAGTGAGTCGGGCACGGAGAAATAACTTCTACGAATGAAAATCCCTGATGATCCACAGCCTGACCGATCATTTTCTCCAGCTGTGCCACCTCATTAACAGTACCTCTTGCAACAAAACTTGCACCTGCCGCCTTAACGACTCCACACACATCAAATGCATTCTCCACATGACCATACTGGGAGGTTTTGGTAATGGAGGCCTTCGGTGTGGTACCGGAATACTGTCCGCCGGTCATGCCATAATTTAAGTTATTTACCATAATTGCAGTTACATTGACATTTCTTCTTGCTGCATGAATCAGATGGTTTCCGCCGATGGTGATGCCGTCGCCGTCACCCATCAGGGTTACTACATTCAGAGCCGGGTTTGCCAGCTTGATTCCGGTTGAGAATGCAAGTGCACGTCCGTGAGTTCCGTGAAATGTATTGGTCTTAACATAGTCATCCGCCTTGCCCCAGCATCCGATACCAGTAGCTACAACTGTATTCTCACGGGTCCAGTTTCTTTTATCCATACAGTCTAAAATCGCATGAAGTACGATACCATTACCACATCCTGCACACCAGAAATGTGGAAGTTTTTCTTCTAATAAGTAATCCTGGATCATTATTCTGCAACCTCCTCAATTTTTCTTAAAATCTCTGCCGGTTCAATCGGTTTTCCATCTACACGGTTGATTCCCTCTACCGGAATGTTCTTCTCATTGCGTACGTAAATCTCAGTAATGAACTGACCAAGGTTCAGCTCAGGTACTACAACTGCCTTAGCCTGGTTCAGTGCTTCTTTGATTTCTTTGTCAGCGACCGGCCATACTGTCACTAACTGAAGAACACCAATCTTCATTCCCGCTTCACGACCCTTTTTCATTGCAGATAAGGCTGCTCTTGTGGTTCCGCCGTACACGATGATGACATACTCTGCATCATCCATCTGGTACTTTCTGGTGATGACGATTTCATCCTTATGATCTTCGATTTTGGATGAAAGATGACGGATAACACGGTCTGCATTGTCCGGTGTACTGCATGGTCTTCCCATCTCATCATGCATACTTCCGTTGATTTTGAATACATAATCGCTTCCATAGGAAGCCAGCGGAGCAAGGGTTCCATCGTAGCTGTATGGTTTATAGTCAGCCGGTGCGCAGGTTGGTACAGGCCGTTCTACTACTTCAATTTCATCCGGTTTGCGGATGATTACCTGCTCCTGCAGATGTCCGATAATCTCATCAGCCAGGAAGATAACAGGTGTGCGATAGGTCTCCGCATAGTTGAAAGCAGTTACCATCAGATCAAAACAATCCTGAACAGAGGATGGTGCCAGAGCGATGATAGAGTGATCACCGTGGGTACCCCAGCGAGCCTGATTTACATCACCCTGTGCTGGTCTGGTTGCCATACCGGTACTCGGACCGGATCTCTGCACGTCTATAACAACACATGGTACTTCACCAAGGACTGCAACACCCAGATTCTCAGCCATCAGAGAGATTCCAGGGCCGCTGGTCGCGGTGTAAGCTTTCTTACCGGAACATGCTGCTCCAATAAGGGCTGCTATACTTCCAATCTCATCTTCCATCTGAACATACAGACCGCCTACCTGGGGAAGACGAACAGAAGACGTCTCTGCAACCTCTGTAGAAGGAGTTATCGGATAGCCGGCATAAAATCTTGCTCCGGCAGCAATTGCGCCTTCTGTCATCGCTTCATTTCCCTGCATAAATTTGTATTTGCTCATCACTCGGCCTCCTTTACTCTGATTGCAAAATCGGGACATCTCATTTCACATAATTTACATCCCACACACTGACTGGCATCTACTACTGATGGATATCCGCCTTTACTCATTTCCAATACTTTTTTCGCGCATGCCGCAACGCAAATGCCGCATTGCTTACACCACTTTTCTTCAACTGTGATAACTTTCAAAATAGTACCTCCTCCTTATTGATAAATTCATTCTATACCCTTGACTTTCATTTGTAAAATTGATAGTATAGAACAAATATATCGAAAAAATTGATAGGTGGTGACGCTATGGAATTTAGAAACTTATACAGTTTTCTCCGTGTCGCTGAGCTTGGGAACGTGACCAAAGCAGCCAATGAACTGGGATATGCCCAGTCTACAGTCACAACTCAGATCAAGCAGTTGGAAGCTGAGATTGGATATCCCCTTTTTGAACACGTGGGACGCAGAGTCACACTGACCCTTCATGGCCAGCAGCTGATTCCCCTGGCCAATCAGATTCTGTCCGTTGAGCAACAGATTCAGCAAATCAATCACACGGATCCGGCAGAGATTCATGGTACTCTAAAGATTGGTATTGTAGAGTCTATCATGAACTCTCTATTAATCGACAATATCAAGAAGTATCGGGAGCAGTTTCCAAAGGTTATGATCCAGATTTACCCCGCTGTCACGATTCCTCTGTTTGAGATGCTTCATCACAATGAGGTGGATTTAATCTTCGCCATGGGTAATCATTTCAATTCCAATGGCTGTATCTGTGCCTGCAGCCATAACGAACGGGCCGTATTCGTCAGTTCCGTCGAGCATCCACTGGCTCAAAGAGAAGAACTTTCTCTGTCCGAAGTACTGGCACAGCCTCTGATTTTGACCGGCGACATCACCTTTCTCCGTTCTGAGCTTTCCAAAGAAGCCTACAGTCGTGGATTGGAGATTAACCCGGTCATTCAGACTGAAAGTTCCAACATTATTCTGCGACTGGTCCGACAGGATCTTGGCATTTCCTTCCTGCCCGAGCATCTGGCTTATTCTGCCTTTATGGATGGTAAGATTGCGGTATTGCCTGTGTCTGATTACTCACTGGCTTTTCAGGTTCATATCTTCTATCACAAGAACAAATTCCTGTCTCCACAGATGATTGCGTTAATCCAAATCATCCAGGACTATTGGAAGAATCATGATCAATCCATCGATCCCTTCCCTGACTGAAGGAACCGGAGCTGTCATGATTCAGCAGTATCTCAGAAGCATCTAATATCCATGTCTCATGGCATCGCCCTCTAAAAAAGCGCATCCCTGAATTATACCCGGGGATGCGCTTTCAATTTTTATGTTTCTCTCACTCAAATCATTGATTACTACAATATCTGGGCAATCAATTCTACCTCCACACAGGCATTACCAGGAAGAGAGGCCACGCCGATGGCACAACGTGCATGACGGCCATTTTCACCAAAAACATGTTCAAAAAGATCAGATGCTCCGTTAATAACCGCCGGATGAGCAGTAAAATCTTCGGCAGAATTTACAAATCCGGTTACTTTAACAATCTTTAAGTGATCCAAATCGGCAGCCTTGTTCATGGCGCCAATGCAGCGAAGTGCGGCAATCTCTGCTCCCTTGTAGGCTTCTTCTGTTGTGATGGTCTTACCCAGTTTTCCAAAATACTGAGCCACATCCTTCAGGTTGGAGGTATGTCCAGATACGTAGATTATGTCTCCAATCTGAACCGATGCACAGAACGATCCAACCGGTTCGCCTGGCTCCGGAATCGCGTACCCCATCTCTTTTAATTTCAGTTCAACGTTCGTCATAATTATACCTCGGCAGTACGGGTTTTAATGTAAGCGCCAGTACCCGCAATTTTTACTGTAATCTCACCATCAGGATTCTTTACCGCGAAGGTACGGCAGAATCCGTCACGTCCCATATCCTGTCCCTGTTCAATCAAAAATTCGGTTTTCTGGAGATCTGGATGCATGTATTTGATGTAATATGCCCCCATAACACCGCTTGCGGTTCCGGTTACCGGATCCTCGGTATTGCCCATGCCTGATGCGGAAAAATGACGTGCATGCAGCTCACAGTTGTCATGAATTGTCTCTTCGCAGAAGCAATGCAGAGAAGCGAAGGGATGTGCGGCAAGAACGTCCTTGAACTCGTTGTTATGTGGCACCATTCTTTTACAAACAGCAACGCTCTTAACCGGAATTACAACGGTCCACAGACCTGTGTAACCGTACATGATTGGATAAGTTGGATCGTAATCATCCTCAGTCAGCTCCATCTTAGAGAACAAATCAGCAATGCTCCCATCAAATGGATCAAACTTCGCATTAGCCTGCTCCATAAGAACCTCGTTGCGCTCAGCATTATAACCGATATCCAGGATTCCTGCCCTGGTTTCAACACGCATTTTCTTATCTTCCTTTAAGCCCAGGCGCTTAGCCAGTGCTATGGTGGTTGCTACGGTTGCATGTCCACACAGATCAACCTCATAGCCAGGAGTAAAATATCGGAAACGATAGTCAGCATCAGGAACCGTTGGCTTCACAACGAATGCACACTCACTGTATCCCATCTGTTTTGCAACACTCAGCATTTGCTCCTCTGTCAAATCATCCGCGTCAAAATATACACCTGCTGGATTTCCCATGCCTGCCTGGTCTGTAAATGCATCATAACATAATACGTCTAACTTCATAATTGTTACTTCCTTTCTATTTTATATATTCTTTTCTTACAACTCTGAACTTAATCCAGTCCTTTTTCTTCCTCGTCATTCGGCAGAAACTTTGTATCAAATCCTATAACTGTGAATATCATCACAAGAATCACACATGCATATGCAAATGCACAATACGGAATCATTGCTGCTGCAGATGTTCCAACAGCGCTTGCACATAAAGTTGGTACCAGACTCCACGGAATAAATACTGTCATACAAGTACATCCGATGCTCAGTGCTCTGGAAAGTGCTACCTTATCAACTTTGTTACGCTCAAATGCCGGTCCCATGATACCGCCTGCGATTACATAGGAGCAGTTCATGGAAGTACTAAGTGCAGTTCCGAGTACAGACAAAACTATGGTCGTTCCTACCAATGCCGTTCTGTTCTTCAGATGCTCAGCCAACGGTTTTGTCAGAGCATCGACTATGCCCGAGGATGTAAGAATTCCGAACAGTCCGAAAGCAGAAATGAAAAGAACAGCAACTGCAGTCATGCTGGTAACCCCGCCTCGATTTAGCAGCTTATCGGTGAACTCAAGTCCAGTATCAATGGTATAGCCGCTCCAAAAATAGGTGATTGCTTCTGCCGGAGTTTTACCCTGAACAACAACCGTCATAATGGCACCAATCACACCGCCAGACAGAATAGCCGGAATAGCCGGCATCTTTACAACCAGTAGCACCAGAACCATAATCAGTGGCAACAGGTTCAGCGCAGAATCATGATAATTGGTAGAAATAATGGTCTTAACCTGCATAATCAGTTCTGAGTTTCCGCCATTGCTACTGTATCCCATCCCCATCACAGCAAAGAACACGATGGTGATAAAGAATGCCGGGATGGCAACCTTTGCCTGATATTTAATTGCACGAAACAAATCGATTCCGCACATTGCAGAGCTAACGTTCGGGCTGTCAGACAGCGGAGATATCATATCACCTAGCACCGCTCCGCACATAACTGCAGCACCTGTTATAGCCAGATCTACATTCAGAGAAACTGCAATTCCAGACATGGCAATACCCATGGTGCTTACGGTCCCCATGGAGGTTCCGCTTACCATAGCAACAACAGAGCTGATAATAAATGCCATCGGCAAAAATACTTGCGGTGAAATCATATCAACACCCATTCTAATGATGGTTGGGATGGTTCCGCATGCATTCCAGGTTCCTGCCATACCACCAACATATAATACAATCAATAACGGTACAGATGATTTTGTAATACCGTCAATCATTCCCTTCTGCAGTGTCGCATATGGGATATGTAACGGCAGACACACCAAAAGTGCAACTCCCCACGCAATCAAAAACAACGGATAAATCTTTGACCCCCAAAGCAGCGCCGGCACCATAATGATTCCGAAGCACAATATTGTAGCTGTTAACGCATAAATAAAACTTGGCTGCTTCTGTACTTTTTCACTATCCATTTTCCCTACTCCTTTAATTTAATCATCGTCATTACTGTGCATCACATTACAGCATTTTTGTTTTATAAAATAATACCTATCATTCCCCCTGTTCCATGTGTTTTTTTATGCACAATTTATAATTCTATATTAACAAGGCTCGATTCATTTGTAAAATTGCTATTTCAGATAATTATTATCATTAATTTTGATAAGTCATGTTGTTCTCCCTTATCAATATAACTGATATTATACATCTTATCTATCAATTTTACATCTCCAGGTAATATTATGTATGATATAGACAAATACAACCTGGGAGGGAGGAAATGAGCGTTTTCACAACATCCGCTCATAAATTATTATGTATGATTATCCATTAAGAGACACGATTCTCGAGGTAGACCTTGATAAGCTTGGTCGAAACATCCGTAAAATCAAAGCTACCCTGTCTGGTGACACCCAGTATATGGCAGTTGTCAAAGCAGATGGCTATGGTCATGGTGTCCTGGAAATGATGCCGACCATGATTGAAAATGGTGTGACCTATCTTGCTGTTGCAACACTGAATGAGGCCGTGTACCTAAGAAGTCATGATGTAAAGCTGCCGATCATGATTCTTGGCAACACTCCCATCGAATTCCTTGGTCTGGTTGCAAAACATGACATTTCCATCGCAATTGTCTCCAAAGAGCACGCAGATGCCATCCGCAATTATGCAAAGGAAAATCATGTCAAGATTAAAGTTCATGTTGCACTGGATACCGGCATGCACAGAATCGGTCTTGCATGGGACGATACCAAATCGCTGTTGGAGATTCTGCGGTGTACAGAATTTACTATCTCAGGAATCTTCACACACTTTACCCAGACTACCCTTGAAACTGACTACGCACAGTTTGAAAAATACCAGGCTGCGCTCCAGACCATCAAGAATGCAGGACTGCCTATGCCACTGCGTCACGTCTGCTCCAGTCAGCCGACCGTAAAAATGCCGGACTGTCATCTGGATATGGTTCGTATCGGACGTGTCATGTATGGTTTAAGCGCCTTTTCCGAGCTTCCAACAGAGATTATCGGTACGTTTCGTTCCAAAGTCGTATCGCTGCGCCATGTAGCTGCTGGTGAAAAAATTGGCTATAGCTACATTTGGCAGGCAAAGCGTCCAAGTGTAATTGCAACACTTCCATTTGGCTCTGTTGACGGATATTCCTGTCAATTGATTGGCAAAGGTGAGGTCAGCATCAACGGCATTCGCGTACCAGTTGTCGGGCGTGTATGCATGGATCAGTGTATGGCTGATGTAACCGATATTCCAGACGTGAAAGTTGGTGACGATGTCTATGTATGGGGGGATGGCGCCCACGGTGAATACACCGTTACAGATTTGGCTGATATAATGGGAATCACCCGTGGTGAACTTCTGGCCCGTATCTCCCGCCGTGTTCCGAAGGTTTTTATCAAAGATAGCAAAGTTGTAACAATTACTGATTTAGTATAGATTGTGAGGTTATAATATGCAAAGTAAAATAGATTATAGCAAAGTTGGCTTTGAAACCATGATGATTCATGCTGGGCAGGAAAAGGATTCTGATTTTGGAGCGTTGACAACGCCCATTTACCAGACAACAACATTTTGCTCTGAAACTGTCGAGGAAGCGGCTGCAAGAAAGCTGAATCAGATTCCGGGCTATCATCCTTCTTATTGCCGTAGTGGCAATCCCACGACTCGCGCATTAGAACTGAAATGCGCGGCTATG
>OBWY01001090.1_pt1 | contig 17660 bp, 20 predicted proteins | sample 1538081 | NCBI WGS metagenome assembly OBWY01 (sample SAMEA2580089, study PRJEB22360) | human gut metagenome | biome: human gut; feature: human-associated habitat; material: faeces | place: Denmark | collected 2008/2010
CTTGCTGTCCTTCCCCTTTGGTATTTACAATGATTGTGTTTACGAGTTTCAGAATATCCTTTTCGCTACGGATATAAGCGAAAGGATTGTAATGCATTGATTTTGCAAAGTTAATGGTATTCAGCACCTTGATCCGGTAATTATTCTTAGACAGCATTTTGCCACATTCCACGAGGACTGTGCCTTTGGGATCAGTCACAACGTAGGAACTGTGCATCTGCATGAGGTTCGGCTTTACAAAAAATCTGGTCTTGCCGGAACCGGAACCACCGATTACAAGTATGTTTTTGTTTCTCGCATACTTCGGCTGCTTTGGTCTGCCCGACATCATAAGCCGTTCCGTTGCTGTTAAAAGCACGTTATTTTCAAATACAGGATCAACATACGGTTCAATATCTTTGGCTGTTCCCCACCTTGCCGAACCGTACTCCACTCCCTGCCGGAATTTCTTTGCATTTTTCGCTTTATAATAAACTACCATACGAAATCCTATTCCGCATCCCACTCCTACCAGTAAATCTCTCGGCAGAAAACTTGGAAGCGGATTATGGAACGCACCTCCAATCCCATTGATTGTGTCCAACACCTTCTGTAATGTATTGTCACCTGCCTGCTGTCCATACAGCCATGAAACCTTATTCAGAACATATCCGAAAATCACATAGGGAGCGCACTTCAGGGCAAGCTGTTTCTTATTTACCCCTTTTGTTTTTTCTTTGAGAGTTTTCGGAATTGACTGTAAATCCTTTTTAATTCCGTCAATGACCTTGCTTATAAGCTCTGTCCTCTGCCCTTATTTTTCTCTCTGCTTCGCTCCCTATTCTTATTCTGTGCAACAATCTTCTGAAGTCCTTTCAATTTCTGTCTGAGTGACGGACGCTGTTGCTTTTTCTCATTAACTTTTACAAATTCCTTGAATGCCTGTGCTATCACATCAGCATCCTTGCCCTTGAAAAATACAAGATACTTGGGTGGTTCCGTGGTCTTATCCTTCTTTACTGCGAAATCGACATTGTATTTCCTTGCAACACGCTCAAAGGATTTAATATTGCTATCCGTAACCTCAATGGACTTTGCACCCTCTCCCTGACCGACCAGCTTTTTTACCGGGATTTTCCCATGGGAAGGCTCCTTATGCTTCTGGTGTTCCAGATACATCTTCATCGCCTTCTGTAACACGCTTGCGGTCAGTTTGGAAGTCTTGATTGCAAGAGCAATGGTTTTCTGTGTTGTTTCCTCCTGCACGGTGTACCTCCTTCCTTATCTGCACCGATTTGATTCAGGGTGGAACCAACAGCCTGTGTAATAAATATTTCATAAGTTCTCCTTTCCACTTCTGGACATTTTGTCCAAAAGTTTTATAAACACAAAAAAGGGCAACTACAAACCTTTACGGTCTATAACTGCCCTTACGCTGTTGTAAATTATCATATCATTTATCAAGTATCAAGATGTTTATAATTTCTCTACTTTGCGTTGTCCAAGTTCATATCCTTTCCTCTATGCTTCCATACAAAAAACTTTTTCATAACAACTTATTATCAAATAATTCCATAATAATCTGGATCTAAAATAAATTCTCCTTCTGTTTTATCAAGCCACTTTTTTGCCATATTAATAGCATCAACTAAACATTTTGCAAATTTTTCTATTGCCGCATCGTTTATATACCAAAGGGATACTAAGGATCTTTTATCAATCTTCACCATTGTGCCCGCATATAGTACTTTTCCCGAATCAGTTCCCATCTTTTTTAATAACAAACAGGAATTATTAGGATTATCTGGATGCAGCTCTCTTCCTGCCACTACATTCAAATATGGAACAGGTTCTAAAACAGTGCTATACAATATATTTTTTGCCCTATCAGATATAAGATATTGATATCTTCTTACCCAATCAATCAATTCCAATACTAAAACAGCCCATTCAACTTGATATACATTTGATGTAGTAATTGCAGAAAAAATGGCTTCGCCCTTTCTTTTCACTTCTTCTAAATCATTATTTGCAAAGAATCCCAATACCTTATGATTATCGGATAATATATCTATAATTTTCTCTTCTGTAAAATTCAAGACCTCAGGAACTTTCGCTAAAGCATCAGACATTGTGATTGTATTAACCAAAACACAACTTATTTGTTTTAAAATTTCTAATACACAATAATCAATTCGTCCTTTCATATGATCACGTAAAGGGTTACTAATTAAACCTTTCGCTATCATCTCTTTTATCCCCACCGATAATGCCTTAGATACCTCTTCTTTTTCATTCTCATTATCGGAATTATAGAAAAATATACGACGGTGACTCAAATCAAATGGAACACTTTTTAACTCTCCATATTTCAGATTATAGAAGCAAATAATCCTATCCCATCCAAGAGTTCTTACCGCATATCCCAACTCCAACAATACGTTAGGATTGGGACACTTGCGCCCTTTATCGTTTCCATTAATAATAGATATATCACAAATAAAAATATCGGTTTTGGCAATTTTATCAAAAATTGTTCCAGCTATATCTGGTGTACCAACCGTTTTCTTTGTATCTCTATCAACAGCTACCGTCAAACCAGCTTCAAATCCCAATTTTTCTTTCCTAATTGCCTTTTCTATACAATTTTCAATAAATGATCTGTTATCTTTGTTGGGCAAGTCTGATTGCCAAGAATAAAAAATGGTACACTTCATTTCTCTCAGTTCCCCTTTCTCCTTTTAACACAATAAATATATACTGCTTAACTCCGTATACATCTTGTCATCTTCAAACTTCACATCATCAAGTAACAATGCCTGAAATAATACTTCTCTAACACCCTCTAATTTTACCATAGAAAGCTCCATATCCGAAAGTCCATTCGATTTTACACTGTCAAAAGCATATTCTTTTCTTGCCACCAAACAATGCGTATACAATGCCCTAATATACTTGTCCGACATAAGGAAGGCGTATGTTTCATTCCCTTGATATGTATATCGGCACTTTTCCAGATTTTCCTGTGATATATCAAAATAACATCTGACCGTTTCCAAATATACATCTCCATTATACTGCGGTTTCAGCTTTTTTACATACCTTCTAATGGTCGCAAATATATTATTTCTTTCCATAATAGTCTTGGTTCTCTTAAATACTGGCTTTTTCCATCGCAGATCCATATAAACATTATTAAGAATAGTCTTTCCGGCATACTGTTTGAAGTCACCTATCCGCAACAAATATGTTAATACCTCAAACAATTTCTCCTGTGACATTATCTCCTGATACGAATAATCTCCAAATTCAATATGGTCCAGTTTCAAAGGACTACTTCCCTTTTTAATCTCCCGTTCCATTACCCTGTTCACATCTCTCATTGATTCCATACATTTTCCTTTCCACTCCTGGACATTATGTCAAAAAGTAATAAAAAGAACAGCTACAAATCTCTCGACTCATAACTGCTCTGACGCTGTTTTCTATTCCTGCCTTTGCTGCAAAATCATCTTTCTTTACTAAAAGTGCTTTTCGTTCATCTGCTGGCAGACTCTTAAATATTTCCTCATCCCCCATGCCTTCCATTTTCCTGCTCTTGCCTGTGATGAATAATTTCGTATCTAACCATTCCTGCCACAAATTTTCAAATGTTAAACTCGATTGACAACGCCTTTTTTGTTTTCTCACTCACACTTCTGGACATTATCTCCAAAAGTTCCTGATATCAATTTTATTATTTCCATAACTGTATTGATAATTCTGATTATAACAATCATACCACCGATCAACCCACCAATGATACAATCTAGTGCCAATATGCCAATGCTCCCTGCAATACCAAAATTCTTCGGAACAAGAAACATGCTCATTTTCCGCATTCCATATGGACATCCTACCATAATCCAGTATAGAAAATAATCAAACCCATCTGCCCTTGCACATACCGGATAGCACATGATCATCCAGGCAGCTAATATCAGTATCGGAATAATAATTCTAAACAATACCTTTTTCATGCCAGCCTCCTCCATACATATCATGCTGCACTTCCTGCTGATAATAATGATTTATTGTTGATGGTGCATTATACAGTGCTGTAACCATATATGCCTTAATGTTTGAAATTTTTGTTGTCGTGTCTTTCATACACCCCATCACATACTCCAGATGACTGCTCCTCAGCTTTAAGAATTTTGACTTTACAAGCTCATATGGATACTCCTCCCCCGCAATCCGTATCGTAGTCCGCTTTACACATACAACCTCACAGATCAATTCAAATAATTCATCATACAGTTCCCTGTCATTTATTTCATCATATTTCATGTGATGATCGTACTCAATATTTTCTTTGATAATCTCTATGTATGCATCTGCTCCATCCATCCTATCATCGGTCTGATTTCCTTCACCGGATGGATAGATTGGATTGGTATAACTCATATCAGTATAATTTATATCAGTCTTATTATAGTTAGTATAAATAGGGGCTAAATCCTGAACCTCTGCAAGTTCAGTTTCTGAACCTCTTGAAGTCTGCTTTTTATACTTCTGGTGGTTCAGATTCTGTACCTCCTGAAGTTCAATTTCTGAACTTCTTGGAGTATCAATATTAGACTTCTTGAAGTTCAAATTTTGAACTTCTGTGGATTTTCCAGTATTCTCAGGCTCTTTTTCCTCCTGTTCCGCTGACATTGTGGCAAAGTTTTTCACATAGATAATATCCGGTTTGCCAAGACCTCTGCGCTTTTTTTCAATCAACCCAATCCCTTTTTCGGAATCCAGCTCTTTCATAATCTTGACACAGGTTGCTTTCGCACATCCCAAATCTTCCATAATCGCATCCACCGTATAGATGATATACGCCCTGTTTTCCTCGTCTAGCCATCCATTTTTCATAGACAGTGACATCCGATCGAGCATCAAGCCATACAGGAGCTTGGCATCGCTGCTAAGCCCCTTGAACCGCTCATCCTTAATCAGCAACCGGGGGACACGATAAAAAGAGAACTGGTCTGCTTCAATTCCATAGTAGTAATCAAATTTTGTATTCTCGTCCACTTTTTCATGCCTCCTTTGCTGCTTATTTCTCACTGTTTGAACTATTCCACTCATCCAATAGCTGATAGATAACATTTTCAATCTGCTCATTGGAATAATCTTCTGGAAAATATCTGCTGATTTTGTCTGCCTTGATGGTTACTTTTCGCTCTATCGGTTTCGGTTCTGTCAGGATCAGCCTTACCATCGGTAATGTCAGTTCATCACTTTTTCCATACTCCTTCAGCCTTGATGCCTGTACTGTTGAAATGATCACCCCTGTTTCTTCAAGAACAACTTGCACCCACTCCTGTTGCTGTTCTGTCAGAAATGACAGCTCTACACCCTGCACGATTCCAATTTTCTTTTTATCGACCATATCTAAAAGTGCATCCGATAAGTGGGCAAGGTAAATATATCTTTGTACTGTTTTTGCACTCTCTCCTGCAGTTTCCCCAACCTCATCCAGACTGTTGCCTTTTCCTTTTTTACCCTGATGTTTTACAGCTTCATATTTCATAAAATAAGCTTTTGCCTTTTCACTCGGAAGAATATCTTCCCTCTGAATATTGCTGTCCACCATGATAATTGTAGCTTCATCATCCGTATAATCACGGATGAACATCGGCATTGTAGTAAGTCCGACAAGCTCACAGGCGTGTCTCCTGCGATGTCCGGCAATAATCTCATAGCCGCCATCTTTCATTGGTCTGGCAATGCCTGGCATCAATACTCCATGCTCCCTGATGCTTTCCATCGTTTCCTGCATCTTTTCATCATCCAGTACCTTAAACGGGTGTCCTTTGAACTCATGCAGTTCTGACAATGCGATTTCCTGTACCTGCTCTGTTCCTGTCTGTGGCTGCTCCGTTCCAAATAAATCATCAAAGCTGTTCAACTTCACCTTTGCGGCACTTCCAGTCTTACTCATTGCCAAGCACCTCCTCCGTCAGTGATTGGTAGGCACTTGCTACCTTGCCATTCGGATCGTGCTTATAAATGCTCACACCTTCCGCAGAAATCTCCGCAGCTCTTACCGACATTGGAATACTGTTTTCAAATATCCGCACTCTGCTTCCATAATTTTCAATCAGCAGATTGCTGATGTCCCTAGCATAATTAGTACGATTATCAACCATTGTAAGCAAAATTCCCTCAATCTCCAGTTTCGGATTGATCTGTCTCTTTACTTTTCCAATAGTTTTAATCAGCTGTTCCAGACCTTTTACCGGCAGATACGCTGCTTGTACTGGAATCAAGATACTGTCCGCACTGGTAAAAGCATTTATCGTAATCATGCCGAGTGATGGCATACAGTCAATCAGAATGTAATCATAGCGGTCTTTCTGCTGTTCTATGTAGGTACGAAGCACCGTCTCCCTGCTCATAACATTCACAAGTGAGGTTTCCAAACCGGAAAGCTCGATATTTCCCGGCATGAAATCCACCCCCTCCTCATGTCTTAAAATGCCGTACTCCAGTTTTATTTCCTCATCATTGATAATGGATGCCATAATGGTTGCAAGTGTAATTTCCAGTCTGTCCGGCTCCCGAATACCAAGACTTGCCGTAAGACTGCCCTGTGCATCTGCATCTATCAGTAAAACTTTCTTTCCCTGTTTTGCCAGTCCGATTCCTAAATTGCTTGTTGTGGTGGTCTTTCCAACTCCACCCTTCTGATTTGCGATTGCTATTACTTTACACATGATAAATTCTCCTATTCTCTACTATTTTGCTTTTATCTGCTGCTCTTTACATTGCTTTTCTGCACTTCCGCATAAGCTCTGTAATATTTGTTTGTCCCTTTATTGCTATAAAGCTCTGATATCTCCAGAACTTCTACTTTTGGATGACGCTGTAAGATTTTCTGAAACCACACAATGTCATTCTTCGTTCCCATCAATCTGACTTTTAACATTAGTCTGCTCCTCCAAATAAGGCATACAGTTCCCGGTTATAAGTCGCATACTCCGGATAGCGGATCTGTATCGCCTGCCAAAAGAAAGGTGCATAGGCACAGCAGAACAAGTCCTCCACTGTATACTGCCTGCACTCGTTTACCTGTTCCTCTGTTTTTGTGTAATCATCTATACTCGGTGTGCCATTGCAATACAGGTTAAATGCCATTCGCACCACCTTCATACTGCCACTGGTCTGCCAGCCTTCATGCAAACACTCAGTTTTTACACATCCCGTCTTAAAATCATAGATGCTATCAACATTTCTTCTCGTATCATCGCTGATACCAAGGCAATAGCAAAGTGCCTTGTGGTACACATCCTGATAGCGTACCTCTTTTAATTTTTCATAGTAGAATTTTTCATGTGCTTCGCTGATAAAATTGATTGTCTGTTCCTTTTTGTTTTCTGCTCCTAACGCTGTGTTGTTCATAGTGAACCTCCTTTTAAATTGAATTGAAAAAGGCACTCCTAATGGAATGCCCTAATATAAAAAATAGGGACACTCTTTCAAGTATCCCTACGTTCTATCAACATATCTGATAGTTCTCTATTTACTTTCATATTCAGAATTCTTTGTGTTCCCACAACCGAGGTCTAATGCCACAACAACAGTCACCTTCCTCACAAGCTCTTTTTCCTTGTGATTTTCAGCAATCCTGTTGAAGCTGAAAAACTCTACAAAGTGCGTAAATTCAAGGATTTCTACATATCCTTTCTGTGTAGTGCTACCACAGTCTCAACGGTATTACCTTTTTCCCACAAGAGCCGCCTTACCTCTTGACCATCCCGATATATTGGGAAATTAAACTCTATCGACTTCAAAGGCTGCTCTGACTCCCCATTTGGATATATCTGAATTTCTTTTATAAGATAAGTAATAAGGCTTTTCTTTTCCTCGTCACTTATTATATCATAGAGCTTTCCGAAATTCAGCATAAGCTTGTAAATATTGTCCAGAGTGATTGTTTCCATTTCGATAGAACTTTTTCTCAGCTTTGCATCTTCAATCCGTTCTTCCAACTCTACAATCGTATCATACAAGGCATCAAGTCTTAAAGTCATGTCGTGGATTTTCCTTTCTCTGAAACGAGCATCAATAGGCAGATTATCAATCTCTCGTTCCAGACGGGCTTTATTCAAATCTACTTCTTTCAGCTTGCTCTCATAATTGGCAAGTTCCTTATCAATAGCTGTTGTATCGGTCTGTACGCCAATACGCTTTTCAATCTCTTTTGCAAAATACTTATCGCTTACCAATTCCTTAACAGCTTCAATTACAAGTGGCTCAATATCTGTTTTTCTTAGCGATGCTTTATAATCACAATGATGTCCTCGCTCCTGCTTATTTCTACCACAAATATAATAGTAAACCTCTTTGTATGTGCCGTCTTTATTTGTCCAAGCGTGTTTGTTCGTATACATTGAACTTCCACAAAGGGGACACTTTAATATCCCCGTCAAAAGGTGTGACCTATCCTTACCGATTTTGGATGGCTGTTTAATTCCTGTTGCCATACGCTTTGCGTGAACCTTTTGCCACAATTCCTCGCTGATAATTCCTTCATGTTGTCCATCTTCCAGAATGTAATCCTCTGCATGAACCTGCTTATATTCATTTTTTGTACCTTTTACCTTTTCTCGTGTTCTTCTGCCATAAGCAATCTTTCCACAATAAACAGGATTGTCTAATATCAACCGTATAAAATGACTGCTCCAAGTTTCCAATGTGCCGTTCTGACGAGGTATCTTCTTTATACCTTGAAGATTAAGATATTTTGCTACTCCGCCAAGTCCTATATCAGAATTAGCAAATTTATCAAATATAATTCTGATTGCTTCAGCTTCCGTTTCTTCTATCAAGAGCTGATTGTCTTTCAGATAATATCCGTATGGTGCAAATCCACCATTCCACCCACCTTGTCGTGCTTTTTCTCTCCGTCCATTCATTGTCTGTTCAATGATATTTTCTCTTTCTATTTCTGCAACCGCAGACAAAACAGAGATTAAAAGTTTTCCACTTGTCTGTGACGAGTCAATTCCTTCTTCAATACAAATAAGATTTATTCCATAAGATTGTACAAACTCTAATGAATTTAGAATATCCGCTGCATTTCTTCCGAAACGGGAAAGTTTATAAACCAGAATATAGTCTATCTCCAATCCGTTTTTTATATCGGAAAGCATTTTCTTAAATGCGGGTCGTCCTTCAATAGATTTTCCTGATTTACCTGCATCCTCATAGATACCGACAATTTCCATTTCTTCTCGGTCAGCAAAGCGTTTTAAGCTGTTCTTCTGTCCTTCAAGGCTATATCCGTCCACCTGCATCTCGGTACTTACTCTTGGATACAGGACACATTTCTTTCCTTCTCTGTTCATCGTACCACCTCCATAATTTTATAGGAAAATGTGATATGTAAGGCTGCGTAGCTTACGCAGCACAATCCAATTCCTGCAAAACTGTCTTTCCGTACTTTTCAACTATCTGTACCATAATATTGATAAATGAATTGAATACTTCGTTTTCATCTTGCATCTGTTTACTTTGCAATTCGGAATTTTGGATATATTTTTCATTTCCCATAATGAGTACCTCCGCTATAAAACAAGCGGCTGTACTCTAATTATAGAAATACAGCCGCATTTTTACCAATGTGCAAATTTATTCTTCTCGCCCTTTTTACACATCTGTTGCCTTTATTTTCTCCAATGCAACACTAATGGCAAGAGCCTTATCAACCCTTGCCACCATATCATCTGGTATCATTCCTAAGTACTGTTCTAATCGCTGTTTATCAATCGTTCGTACCTGTTCAAGCAAAATAATTGAGTTCTTATCCAATCCCTCAAAGTTATTGATTAGAGTGTGTGTCGGCAGTTTTGCTTTGGTGTTTATTCTGCTTGTGATAGGTGCGACAATGACCGTAGGACTGTGCTTATTACCGACATCGTTTGAAATAATAAGTACAGGTCGCCTGCCACCTTGCTCCGAGCCAATAACGGGATTTAAGTTTGCGTAGTAAATATCCCCACGCTTGATTTTTCTTTCCATTATGTTTGACCTCCCAATTTTATTTAGGCAGGTATGTTCTGCCTATGTAGGCAGCCAAACAAAAGGAAGTATTTATGGTCTGGAGAAGATTAACAAAATCTCTGTTCTTGTGACCGCCTTTCGTCTGGCTGAATATGATAGGAGCATTTCAATTTGTCCTCGACACCCCGAAATGCTATGGGAAGTCGCCAAACGGTCAGCAGCGAACTGACACCACGGGAGTTCCACCCCAACTGTCGGTCTGACAGAGCCGCCCTCATTGCCTGCGACGGTTTTATCACGCTCGGACTGTGACTGGACGGGAGTATCATTATCCTCTTTGTGGGTTATGGCGAAATCGGGAGCTGCCCGATATTTTGAGTCGATAAGATTGGCTCACCACCTTTCAATCGCTCGCTGCCTGTCGGCAGGTCTTGGCGTACCGCTGCACACGCTTATGCTCATCACAATCACAAAGAGAAAGTATTTGGCGAATGGGTATTCACTTGTCAAGGAACGCCCCCCGTTTTCGCCACACAAAGGAAAACAGGGTAAGAGGTTTTTGTCCTCTCACCCTGTAGCCCGTGGGAATATTCGATTTTCCCCTCTACTCAAAAAACTTTTTTAATTTTTCTTTGAGCCTGTCCATTCGTCTGTAAACAGCTTTTTCAGTAATATTCAGACACACCGCAATTTCACGGGTTGAATATCCTTGTATCTTCATCAAAGCAATCTGCAATGTAAGCCTGTCTACCTTAATCAAGATTTGATATAGGCATTGATTTTCAATGCTGTCCAGAAAATCCTCAACCGTTTTCACTTCGGGTTGCGTAGTATCTTCGGCAAGTTCATCAAGATATGTACCTGTTTCCTGCACTCGCTGATAATACCGTCTGTCGGAATTAAAAATCGCCCAATCGTGAATACGGAGTTTTTCTATATCGTCCTCATTAACACCTAAGTTTCGCAACTGCTTTTCCTCGGCTTCTTTCCAGAGCCGCCATTTCTTTTCTTCTTTGGCTTTGTTGTATGCCATATCGTTTCCTCCAATCTGAATTTTTGAAAAATCCAGATTGGCAGGCGGTGAACGGCAACCGACAGAAAAGCAAAAAGCCGCAAAGGTACTAAGACCTCTACGGCAATAAGCATAATTATTTCTATATTTAAGAGATGTAATCTCTACTTGTAAAATGTAAGAGTGCCACGAGTGAGTGATGATTTTTTCTAAAAGGTAATCTTCACTCCACTGTGACACTCCGTAAATAGTAGCTGCTTCTGATGAGCAGCATTGCGGTCATATTCGACCAACACATAACAATCCCTCCAAACTCGAAAACGGGTTTAGAGGGCAGTTGTATTTTATATAGGCGTGTCAAAGCCTCCCACCAAAACACCGTTTTTTTATTTGGTGGGCTTACGCCTTTTTATTAACATCATTACGGATATTTCAATTTATCGCAGTAACTTTGCATTTGCTCAACAGCTTCAGCTTTTGTAAATCCCAATGCAAACATTTTACTTAAATACGAACAACAAAGTTCTTTAATGATAGTTTGCTTTACCTGCTGTATGTAATCCGTATCCTGTGTGACAAAATATTTACCACCTTTTAAGCAGATTAGCCGTTCCTGTTTTACCGCCTTATACGATTTCAAAACGGTATTGGGATTGATATGGAGTATCTTAGCCATCTCTCGAACAGATGGAATACTTTGTCCAGAAGAAAGTTCATTATTCAAAATTGCATACAGTAACTTTTGTGTAAGTTGATTGGAAATAGGGCTTATATCGTGGAATGCCCATTTTTCATATTCCATTAGTTTCTCTCCCTTCGGTAAATATACTTTATCAATAATAGAATAACAGTCTGAGCTTTCTTTCGAATGAGTAAATCACGCAAAAAATATGCGAGATTTACTCATTCGCTCTTTTACTCATAAGAGTACAATGAGATATATCAAAGCAAAAAGGAGATTTTATTATGGCTACAATATTAGAAGCAAAAGAAGTAACGAAAACCTATGAAAAGGCGGGGCGTCCAAGTCTAAGAAGGGTGTCATTCCGCGTTGATGAAGGAGAGTTTATCGGTATTATGGGAGCATCTGGCTCTGGAAAGACAACCTTACTTAATGTACTTTCCACTATCGACACTCCCACAAGCGGGGATATTTGGATTAATGGCGTAAACCTAAAAAAGCTTAACAACACAAGTGCTGCTGATTTCAGAAAAGATAATCTTGGTTTTATTTTTCAGGAATATTTTTTACTTGATAGCCTTACCATCCGAGAGAATATATCTGTTCCTCTTACCCTTCAGAAGCTACCACCTAAAAAGATTGAAGATATGGTACGAAGTTTGGCTGAAAGATTCGGTATTGCATCTCAGCTTAATAAATATCCCAGTGAATTATCTGGCGGTCAACGGCAGAGAGCATCCGCAGCAAGAGCTATTGTTAAACAACCAAGCATCCTGTTTGCAGATGAGCCTACTGGTGCGTTAGATTCAAATTCAGCTACAGAATTGTTAAATACCTTACAGGAAGCCAATCAAGAGATAAACACGACTATATTGATGGTTACTCACGATGCCTATGCTGCAAGTTTTGCAAACCGTATTCTGATTTTCAAAGATGGCTGTATTATCAGAGAATTGCAGAAAGATAATGTTAATAGGCGTGACTTCTATGAAGCCATTGCCAACGAAATTGCTAAATTGGATACTGAAAGATAAGGGGGCGTAACAATGAATACTTTATCTATGGCGTTCAAAAATTTAAGAAAAAATTTCTCATTTTATGCCCTCTATTTATCTTCCGTGTCACTTGTAATTACTGTTTTCTTTGCGTTTACATCATTCTCAATGAATAATGTGATGCTTGAAAAAATATCTACCGATGGGCGGGTAGAGTCAATGTGCAATGTCATTTCCGTATTTCTAATGGCATTTGTGGTGTTTTATATGGCATATTCCAATCGTTTCTTTCTGAAACGCCGTACAAAAGAACTTGGAATTTACACATTATTAGGTTACAGAAAGACCACCATATCATCCCTGCTTACTTTCGAAAATATTTTTATATGCTGCGGTGCTTTTTTGGTTGGCTTACTTTTGGGAGCAATCGTACACAAGGGAATTGTCATTGGCATTACAGCTCTTTTGCATCTTTCGGTAGATAACTCACAGATACCGCTTTTTAATATAGATGCTGTTGCAAAAACCGCTGTTTTCATTTTACTGGTTGTTTTTGTGTTGTGTGTTTCAAACGGCGGCTTTCTTTTCAAGACCTCCCTTATGGAATTGATACGCTTTGAAAAGAAAGCCGAAAAGCCAATGAAATTCCATCGTCTGCCTGCTTTACTTGGTATTATTATGACTGTATCAGGCTACGGATTAGCTTTGGATATTTTCAGAGGTTCAAAATCCTTATGGATTTCAGTTGGATTTTATCCTGTTGGTATGTTGACAGCAATGCTCATTGCAATTGGAACTATTTTTTTCATTTCATCTTTTCTGCCTTATGCAATGAAGAAAAGCAAAAGCAATAAACGGGCTTTTTACACAGAAACTAAAATAATTACAACACCTAATTTTATTTATCGCATTCGTTCTAATGCAAAGACCTTGATTATGCTTACTTTACTTTCTGCTGCCACATTATCTGTGTCAAGTATTATGGCTTTGACTGTATATTATCCTATTGCTGCTGTATCCCGTATTGCGCCGTCGGAAATTGAGTTTAGAATTGAGGACGAAGCCCACATAGATACCGCAAAGCAAATTGTCAGTCAATATGCAGATACTGATACTGTGATTTTTACTCAAACAAACATTTACAAAGTCACATCATCTGCATCGCAGTTGCCTATGGAATACAGCATTGGTACTGCAAAAGGTGATGCAGATAATGAAAACATCAAACGAGATGCAGGATTTGAATGTATCTCATATACGGACTACACTACTCTTTTGCTGGCACAAGGTAAGAATGATGTAATAGCTTCTCTTCCTGAATTAAATGATGAGGAATGTATTCTGGTTAAATATCAACCAAACAGCGATAATAGCACTGAAATCGGAAACACTTATCCGCTACTCATTGGCGATGCTTATATGCCCGTGACTGTAAAAGAAGTTACCCTTGATAACCCTTTGTCTTTTGCAAACAGCATAGGTACTCTGATTGTTAGTGATAATATCTACAAACAGATAAAATCATCAGATGCACCGACAATAAGCGTTATGAGCATTAACGGAAAAGCGGTTGAGGATAACGAAGCCTTGTATGCAGAAATCAGTAATATGCTTAACCAGAGTCCTTACTTACAAGGACACTCTCATAGGGTAAACGAACTGTTTTCTATGAACAGTTCCACTTTCCTGCTGATTGGTTTTCTTGTCGTTTTATTTTTTATTGCGACAGGAAGTATCCTTTATTTTAATAATATATCTGCAATTTCTGATACCAAAGCGGACTATGAAATTCTCATTAAAATGGGATACACAAATAAGCGTATCAAGCGGATAATCAAGAAGCAGGTTTTGAGCATTTTCAGTATTCCTTTTGTTCTCGGACTGTTGGACTGCTTTTTTGCAGCCGCAGTGTATAAAACCGCATTGATGCAAAACTTGCTCGGAAATCGTTTCTCACAATATGTACCTGTTATTCTTTCTGTAGCGTTGACAGCAGTCATATACGCAATATATTATTGGGTTACTATACACACCTGCTATAAAAGCATTTTCAAAAAATAATTTTTCAGTCGTCGGGGGGATTTCCTCCCGACGATTTGCACACTTTATTTATTCATAAACGGATGCTATAATATAAGAAAGCTCAAAAGGAGGATAAAAATGAAAAATACAGCAATAAAACTGATATTTTGGTTAAATTATGTTTTGCTTATTCTCTATATGAGTTGGCATACAAACGAGGGACAAACAGGTATAGAAAGCACCATTCCGTTGCTTATATCCTCTCTAATGTTAATCGACATTACATATATCAGTTCCTGTAACATAAGAGAAAACAAGGTCATTTCTCTGTTTTGCGGACTTTTAGCTTTAGACAGTTGGTATGTTCTTCTATCTTTTGAGGGAGATATGATAGAAAACTTTGTTTTTATCGCATTAAGCCCAATTATATGGTATGTATCTATCCGTTTTATTCTTATGTTTTTGTTTCAAGGAAGTGGTTATAAATTCCGCAAGACAACTAATGTGATAATGCTTATAACCTGTATCGGCTCTCTTATTGGCGTTGGTATATCCGACAGAGCGTTTGCCTGTTTATACGGACTTCAGTTTTTAATAAATTGGCTATGTTTTTTGTTTGTTGTGATTTATCATTGGAAAAGAATTGCTTTTGCCTTAAAAAGCGAAAGAAAGTGTATCCTGTTTTCTGTTGGAATTATCACAATCGCTTTTCTTGTATATTACTTTGCCACGATGAATTTGCATAATCATCTTTCTAATTTTGGAATATACCTGCCTGTGCTTATGTTCTGTATGAGCGTTCACGGTATTGTACTTAAAGGGCACAACAGTTATCCGCTATCTACAGTATTCAACAAAAGCCAGACCGCACTTATCATTTGCTCATCGCTTGTTACTATCGGGCTAATAGTTTTACTTACAGGCGGTAGCAATAAAGATTTATTCATTGCAGTAAATACATTGTTTTCTTTTATATACATCTGCAATATCATCTTGGGACTGAACTTAAAGCAAGGTGGAAGCAAAATTATCAAGGAAAGCAAATATAACGAAGCTCTACAACAGTTAAAAAAAGAGGAACTACTAAAGACAGAATTCGCAAATTTTCTTCACGACGATGTGCTTCAAGACCTCCTATCAGTTAAAAATATGGTGACGAAAGCTCATCGCCCAGACATACAGGACATCATTATTGAAACACTTGATAATTTGAATACACATATTCGAGAACAGATGCAAGACTATCACCCTGTTATTTTGAAAAACTTAACTGCCAAAGAAAACTATCAAAATCTGATTGAATCTATTTCGCAGTCTTTTCCGCAACGAAATATTCTGGTATCTTTCGATTGCACGAATGACTTGTTTTTAGTCGAGCCGTATAATGTGTTAATATATCGGTTGCTCAAAGAACTGCTCTCAAATGTCTTTAAGCACTCAAACGGCAACCGAGCTTGGGTAATGCTCACACAAGAAAATAGCATTATTGAGCTGAGTGTCAGTGATGACGGGAACGCCGTCCCAGACATCATAATTGCAGCCGACAAAGAAAAGCACAAGGGTATTGCTTCTATTACCGAGCAAGTAAACAAAATGGACGGCTCAATAATTATTTCCGAAAATACACCACACGGCATTTGCATACAAATAACAATGCCAATGAAAGGAGATGCTTCTTATCAATATTTTGTTAGTTGATGACCATATACTTTTTGCTAAGAGCCTTTCTGTTGCTTTAGATGAGTATAATGAAATCGAGCAATTCTACTCAACGCAGGACATAGCCGGCTTAAATACAATAGTTTGCGATAAAAATATAGATATTGTTTTAATGGATATTAACCTCGGTAATTTAAGTGATAAGGATGGTTTGGAAATAGCCTCAAATCTACTGAAATTAAATCCGACAGTTAAAATAATCATTCTCACGGGATATGACCTGCCTGTATATAGGCACGAAGCAAAGAAAATCGGTATAAGTGGTTTTCTAAATAAAAATATCAATCCCGACGACCTAATCTCATCGTTAATTCGTGTATCTCACGGGAAAACTTGCTTCCCGTCTGAAATCAACGAAATAATTATTGAGGATTTAACGAGTATGGAAAAGAAAATATTACAGCTTATTAGTAGCGGCAAAAAACGAAAGTGTGTTGCTGAGGAGCTTTATATGAGCGAGAGAACACTCTCTAACCACCTACAACATATTTTTGAAAAGTTGGGCGTTTCATCCATTGTGGAAGCTGTGACAAAGGCAATTCATCTCGGTTACATATCTCCAATATGTTAAATTAAGAGCTGACAATTTGTGATGATATATTTCACGGATTGCCAGCTCTCGTTTTGTGTATTTACATCTCTTATAACAAGAGATTTTATACCCTAATATCAGAGATTTCAGACCGTTCTATAAGAACTCACATTTCTGTAAAATATAATAGAAGTATTCTATTGATACAAGGTGGTGAGCTTATGGACGAAAGAAACAACGACTTTGACTTCGATTTTATGCCGATTGGGCAGGCTATTAAGAAAGCCAGAACAGCCCAAGGTATGACCAGAGAACAACTTGCCCGTATCGTTGACTACGACCCAAGACATTTACAAGCAATTGAAAACGAGGGGCAGCACCCAAGTCTGGAGCTGTTCATTCAGCTTGTGACGATGTTCGATGTGTCGGTTGACGAATACATATTCCCCAACAAAGAAGTCAATAAAAGTTCCGTCCGCAGACGCTTAGACGCACAGCTCGACAATTTAGATGATAAAGAACTGTCCGTTATAGAAGCAACTGTCAACGGGCTATGTAAAGCAAAAGAGTAAACAGAGGAAGAAAAACCTCTGTTTTTCTTTTGCCATTTTTTAATAAGCAGGGATACCGTAGCCGTAGATGACGCTGCTTCCGACAGAGTATTGCTTCTGACCAGTGTGG
>OBWY01001092.1_pt1 | contig 17642 bp, 23 predicted proteins | sample 1538081 | NCBI WGS metagenome assembly OBWY01 (sample SAMEA2580089, study PRJEB22360) | human gut metagenome | biome: human gut; feature: human-associated habitat; material: faeces | place: Denmark | collected 2008/2010
GTGCTTTTAATAGGCTTAATCTTTGTAACCGCCATATCTCCGCAAGCACCCCCTTTATTTCCTCTATGTCCTCTTGATAAACGCTGCCCGTGGCGTTCACACGCTTTGCAATCTGATTGACGTTTACCCCGATTTTCTGTATTTCTGCTGTCATTGCCTTTATGTCGCTGTGGTCTACTTGAATGATATACCCGTCGATTGCGATTTTCCGCAGATACGCCGCCATGTTCCGGGTGGGTATGAGCTTCATTTTTTCCATGATTAAATCGCGTTCATCTTCCGTAACGCGAAACTTTAACTGCACCGTTCTTTTTCGTCCGTCCATGCGCGACGCTCCTTTCCGTTTAGAGGGTTTGGGACACTTCCCAACAAGCAATTTTGCCGACAAGCCGCAGGGCGCGGGCGGGCAAAAATACGGAAGTGGGTACCCGCTTCCTATGCTTGCTAAGAAACTTTTTCCTCAATTCCTACTACAACGGAAAGCCCTGTTTTGCCAAAAAAACGCAAAAGAAAAGCGTTGCAATCCTTATTAAAGATTGCAACGCTCTTTCTTGCTTATTCAGTTTTCTTGTTCGACTTCTGCAATCTCTTTCGCCGTTGCGGTTACAATCCGTATTCCCTTATCACTCATGCTGTCAAGCAGACTATCAAGCTGCCGTCTTTGCGTCGTTTTCTCTGCTGTCTTATCCGGGAAAAAGAATTGGTCTACCGATATGTCATAGCGAGTAACAAGCTCATAGAAGATTTGCAAGCTCGGCTGTTGCCCTTTGTTCTCGATATTCGCAAGATAACGCGGGGAAATGTTCATTTCGTCGCTTACTTTCTTGCGGCTCTCATTCCTGCCTGTCCGCGCTCCTTTTATCGCTTGCCCGAAAGCTGCAAAGTCATAAAGTGGTACTGGTCTTTTAGCCATTTTTATTCACCCTATTATATTGTATAGTTCCTATTATCTGTTGAATATGTCTACACAATTCATAGGGTTAGCCAAAATAAAGCATATTATAATAAGAAAAGCTATAATACCACTTTATCTATAATCCAAATAGTCAATAAACTTTTTAACCGCCAATGACGCTGTTTTTCGTTCTCTAAGTGCAAAAACAATATCCCGATATGCGGGTACATTTAATTCCTTTGCAATAATATGATAAGGAACACGCTTCAAAATTAGTTGTGGTAATATGCTGATACCCAATCCACTTTCCACCATAGACATTACTGCATAATCATCCCATGTTGTGAAATGTATGCGTGGTGTCAGGTTGTTTCTTTCAAATATCTCTGATACTTCAGCTCTTGCCCCTTTCTCAAGAAGCATAAACGGCTCGTCGCATAAAGCGGCGACAGGTATTTTTTCATGTTGCGCTAAAGGGTGTGTTTCCGGCAAAATAGCGAGCAGATTATCACGAGCTAAAAAAATTGTTTCAAAATCCGAATTAGTCGGTAGACGTAAAAAACCGCAATCTACACGCCCGTCTGAAATCCATTCCTCAATTTCGGTATAATCTCCGAGCAACAGTTCGTAATCAATTCCCGGATAGTCCTTTTGAAAAGCCTTAATGATATTAGGCAGCCAATGCGTTGCTACACTTGAAAAAGTGCCAATACGGATAAGACCGGATTGTACTCCGTGTAAGTCATCCACTTGCATTTGCAGTTTTTGATATTCGTCGCAAAGGCTCTTTGCATAAGGCAGCAGCCTTGACCCGTCAGAAGTTAATTTTACGCCTGCACGATTTCGCTCCAAAAGAGTTATTCTCCACTCTTTTTCCAAATCGTTAATCATACGACTAATACCAGATTGTGAGTAGTTTAAAATTTCGGCGGCTTTGGTGAAACTTCCGTACTCAACAGTTTTAATAAAAGCCATGTATTTCAAAATATTCATATCCACTTTATCACGTCCTTTTCATTCGGTTTTGTGCTTTTTGATATGATAAACATTCGCTTTTCAAATGCTTTGTTCAATGATACAATATAGTTGCAAATTTTTCAAGTGTGAAAGCGAGGTTTCCGTTATGTTTTATGTCAGTAATCCCTACAAAAATGCGCCGGAGCAGTTCAGAAATCCGTTGCAGCAAAAAACGTATGAGGCATTAGACTATTTACAGCTTCCATATGAGCGCGTCGATACCGACGAAGCTATTACTATGGAGGATTGTATTCAAATCAATGAGCGATTACATATGAAAATGGTGAAAACACTGTTTTTATGTAATCGGCAGCATACCGCGTTTTATTTGTTTATTACCGCAGGGGATAAACATTTTCGCTCTAAAGATTTTAGCACTGCATTGGGAGTTGCCCGTGTTTCGTTTGCTCCCTCTGAATTGATGGAAGAAATGCTCGGAACAAAAATCGGTGCAGCAACAGTGTTTAGCACACTCCTTGAAACTGCCCGTAATGTGCAGATTGTTTTTGACAAAGATGTGCTTTCGGAAGAATGGTACGGGTGCAGCGACGGAACAACAACAGGCTATATGAAACTCAAAACAGACCATATTATCCACCAATTTTTATCATACACAAAACACATTCCAAAAATTATTGAGGTGTAACAACATGGAGCTTATACAAAATAGAATTGTTGTAAAAGTGGGTACATCGACACTTACAAATGAATTGGGAAAAAGCGACCTATGTACATTTGATAGGCTTGCTTGCGTTCTTTCTGATATTCATAATATGGGGTATGAGGTGATTTTGGTATCTTCCGGCGCAATCGCGGTTGGAACAAATAAACTCAACATGAAAGAGCGTCCTGCAAGTATGCGTATGAAACAAGCCGCAGCAGCGGTTGGGCAATGCAGCATAATGTATTTGTATGACAAGTTCTTTGGTGATTATGATAAGACAATCGCACAAATACTTCTCAACGCCGAGGATATTAAACAGGAAGAAAAGAAAGAAAACTTGACGAATACCTTTAATGCACTTCTTGAAATGAATATCATTCCCGTTGTCAATGAAAATGATTCTGTTAGCTATACAGAAATCGAATCCACAGAAAGACTATTTGGAGATAACGATATGCTTTCGGCAGTTGTCGCTGTCCTTTGCCGGGCTGAAAGGCTTGTGATTTTTTCTGATATTGACGGATTGTATAATAGTGACCCTCGCCTATACATCGACGCAAAGTTGATAGAACGCATTGAACAGATAGACGATAGTGTTTATTCCTTAGCGGGTGGAGCAGGTTCCCGTAGAGGTACAGGCGGTATGCGCACAAAACTACAAGCCGCGACGCTTGCCACAGCACAGGGAATTGATACCATTATTACGAACGGTAAAAATCCACAAGCACTATATAATATTGTGAAAGGTGTGAACGTTGGCACTCTCTTTGTTGGGAAGTGTGTCAAATGAAGCAATCATATTTCAAGTATTTCGCGGCGTTACTTCTTTTTGGTTCAAACGGGATTGTAGCAAGCTATATCTCCTTATCGAGTTATGAAATTGTTCTTTTGCGCGCTTTGTTGGGCTGCTTACTGCTAATCGGTATTTTCTTTCTTACAGGTCATCGCCTAACCGTACAGCGAACACCAAAAGACTTTCTTTTCATTGCATTATCCGGCGTAGCAATGGCGGCAGATTGGCTGCTTCTTTTTGAAGCGTATGCACAAATCGGTGTCAGTCTTGGAATGATAATCAATTATAGCGGTCCTGCAATCGTCATTACTTTTTCGGTGTTATTCTTAAAAGAAAAAGTAACATGGATAAAAACGCTTGCCTTAATCTCTGCATTTATGGGGGTATTCTTAATCAGCGGACAAGCGGCGGGAATAGGTGTTAATCCGTTGGGTTTGCTTTGCGCTGCATTGTCAGCCTTTTCCTACGCTGCAATGGTAATCTTTAATAAAATGGCAAAGCAAATCAAGGGGATTGAAAATGCGACGTTGCAACTGTTTTTTGCGTTCATTGCCATAGCAATTTTTGTGGGCTGTAAACAGGGCTTTCACATGAATATTGCAACTAATGATTGGCTTCCTATCCTTTGGATTGGTCTGATAAACACAGGGCTTTCTTGCTATTTCTATTTTTCGTCAATCAGTATTTTGCCTGTACAAACCGTAGCAGTTTGTGGTTATTTAGAACCGCTTTCTGCTGTTATATTATCGGTTATTGTTCTCCGTGAAATAATGCTGCCGTTGCAAATAATCGGCGCAGTTTTGATTATTGGCGGCGCAGTATTTGGAGAATGTTATACAGGTGGGAAACGACAATGAGTGAAACATTTATACTCTGCCCGATATGCAGAAATAAAACAAGGGTAAAAATCCGGGACGATACAGAATTAAAAAATTTTCCGTTGTTTTGTCCGAAGTGTAAACAGGAAACCCTAATCAATGTTCAACAAATGAATATGTCAGTTATCAAAGAGCCAGACGCAAAGACGCAGAGCCGATGAACTTGTGAGAAATCACAGTTTATCGGCTCTGCGTCTTTGAATATAAAGAGATGATTTCAAACCGCCGTTTCCTTTTTTGAAAATTGGAAATACAGAGCGTGTATTAAAGTCACCCTTTTTAAGGATACGGCGGTATCAAGGAGGTATCGCCGTGTTCGCTTATTATCGACATAATTTGACAATCTTCTTGTTATTAAAAAAACCTTTTCCTAACGTCGGGATATTCCGACTATGAATATGAACTATCAAATCATCTAAATACAGTTAATAATTCCTTTGCGCCCGTCCGAGTTTTTCGGACGGGCGCATTTTGCTTTTTCCAAAGATTTTTTCAAGAAAATTTGCCTGTCATTCGGCGTTTGAAAAAATCGCCTGTATTATCACGCGAAAAGGGGAAGTCCTACCCGCCTTTCGGCACGAAAGGAGGTGAGAACATGGAACCTAATCGCATGGAGTTTCAGAAACAATGCGCCTTTCAAAGTTTCTGTAAACGGGTGCTGCATAACGAAGCCTGCAACGCCCATGAAGAAATCCGGCGGCACAGAGTTAAGGAAGTCACTTTTTCCGACCTTGCCCTGCATGAAGAACGGCAGCTTTATACCCGCGACAAGTATTTTGAAAGCGAACAAGCGGAGCCGGGATTTAACATTGCAGGGAAAAGGATAACGGCAAAGCTGATAGCCGAAGCTCTCCGCACCTTGCCGGAAGAAAAACGCAAAGCCGTCCTGCTGTATTACTTTACAGGAATGACCGACGTTGAGATTGGAAAGATTTTTGATACGTCGCGCAGCACGATACAGTACAGACGGACAAGCTCTTTTGAACTGCTAAAAAGATATTTGGAGGAACACGCTGATGAATGGGACGAATGGTAAACAATGCGACTACCCGGAAATCGCCCTTGTTCCTTATCCTGTCATTTTGGCAGCGACAAAGGGCGACCCAGACGCTATGAAAATTGTCTTGCAGCACTTTAGCGGTTACATAGCAAGTCTGTCTATGCGAAAGCTCTATGACGAGCGCGGCAACGTCTATTATGGCGTGGACGAGGATATTCGTGAACGGCTGCAAGCAAAGCTAATGAGGGCTGTCCTCATGTTCAAGGCAGAATAGCCGGGAATGAGCAGAGAAGTGCTTTACTCCCTTTTCCGCTTCAAAGCTCACGGCACAACGCCTTGAATGTTGCACCTTGACAAAGAAAGCGCGGCAAGATAACGGCGGCGCAGCATAGGGCAAATCGGATACGTTCTTTTTGTGCCGAGCCATACGGCGGGTGCGCCATGACTTCCCCTTACCGGGAACGAGCGACCAACACCGCGCCAGAAAGCAAGCGCGGCTGCTTGCGGGCGACGACCACACAGAAAGGATAATGATACTCCCTTATCGCCATAGTCCGAGCGTTAGAAGCGTCGCAGGCAATGGGTAGGGCTGCATGAGAACCATGCAGGGGTGAAATTCCCGTGGAGCTTTGTCAAAAGCCGTCCGATGAAAGCCCATTTATTTAGATTGGTATAGTGTACTTGCTGTCTTTCATAAGATGTACTGTCTACCGAAAGGGGGTATTTTTATGACTGACAACATTACCTATCAAATTGATAGGGCAAGAATATCAGAACAAAAAATGCAGTTTAATGTAATAAATCGCCGCCCCAAATATTCCATAAAAGAAAGACAAACCGTAAAGGCTGAAATAGAAAAACAGCTCTTTGCGGTTTTTTGTAAATATGCGTGTCCTAATTGAGCGTAGGCGGGTAATGTGCTATAATATAAATGTGGGCGGCTCATTTCAATACATCGTTATGGAGGTAAACGATGTATGACGCACTTTATACCCGCCAATCAGTAGAAAAGGTAGACAGTATATCTATCGAAAGCCAACTTGAATACTGCAAGTACGAAACACGCGGCAATCCCTACAAGGAGTATGTAGACAGAGGGTACAGCGGAAAAAATACCAATCGCCCTGCCTTTGAAGAACTACTTGAAGATATTAAGCAGGGGAAAATTTCAAGGGTAATTGTCTACAAGTTAGACCGTATCAGCCGTTCTATTTTGGATTTTGCGAACATGATGGACGTATTCCAAAAATACGGCGTAGAGTTTGTTTCATCAACGGAACGGTTCGACACGTCTACCCCTATTGGGCGGGCAATGTTGAATATTTGTATCGTATTTGCACAGTTGGAACGAGAAACAATCCAGAAACGTGTAACAGATGCTTACTATTCACGCTGCAAACGTGGCTTTTACATGGGAGGGCGTATTCCCTACGGTTTTGCAAAAACCGATACTGTCATCGACGGGATAAAAACATCTATGTATGTGCCTGTTCCAGAGGAAGCCGAGCAAATGCGCCTTATGTACTCTTTATATGCCAATCCCGAAAATTCGCTTGGTGACATTATCAATTACTTTAATGAAAATGGAATAAAGCAGCTACGGGGCGGTATGTGGAGTACAGCAAGAATAAGCGATATGCTTCGCAATCCGGTTTATGTAAGGGCTGACGCAGACGTGTACGAATTTTTCAAAAGTCAAGGAGCGAATGTTATCAATCCCGTATCTGACTTCACAGGTTACAACGCCTGTTATCTCTATAAGGGTACGGTATCGACAACACGCAAGCAATGTGATTTAACCGATAAGGAAATTGTGCTTGCGCCCCATGAGGGTATCGTTTCATCATGGGACTGGATAAAATGCAGAGTACGCTGTCTAAGCAACAGACAATCTACAAGAACCTGCAAGCCTAAAAATTCATGGCTTGTCGGTAAGGTGAAATGTGGTAAATGCGGTTATGGCTTGACTATCGCAAAGGCAAATACCAAATGGCACAGATACTTTATTTGCGCTACGGCGTTAGCGACAAAGAAAGCAAAATGTCAAGGCACAGGCGGCACAGTTTACGCCGACGTGTTAGAGGAATATATCTTAAATGCTATACGCGAAAGATTAGCCGAGTTTCAAACCCTATCAAAGCATGAGGAACACCGCATTAGCCCAAAGGTAAATGAAAACAAAATCCGCTTGACCGAAATTGATAAGGAAATTGAGGATTTGCTATCTAAGGTAGTCGGCGCAAATGCTATTCTTATGGAGTACATCAATAACAAGGTGGAAACATTAGACGCTGAACGTCGTCGGCTGCAAGAGGAAGTAATATCCTTGACACATCAGCCGGACGGCAACAATATGAACGTCATTACAAACCACGTCGAACAGTGGAATGAAACGACGTTTGAGGATAAGCAAGCCGTTGTTGACGCACTTATCAAAGTTATTACCATAGCGGACGGAAACATTGAAATCACATGGAATATATGACGCTTTACAGAGCGTCGTTTTTAAGGATAAATTTACTTGTATCTTCCCGTTTCGGTGATGTATTCGTATGAAAATAAAACACTTTAATGCCTTCCCTCTTCCGTGGCGCCAGCATCGCCTTCGTATTAGGAAAGCCGTCCTCATCGACTGAGCTGATAAAAACCACGCTCTGCCTGTCTGTCAGTTTGCCGATTGTTGTCACTGCGTCTCTCATCTCATCTTTTCCCCTTTCCGGAACGTGGCTTATGCAAGTGCAGCATTGCCTTGCACCGCAATCACGCCCTGGGTCCATTATAATCCGAAGCCGCACGATAAGTAAATCAGGCACTTTTTTGTAACTATAACAGCCCCTTTTCCTTCAGGAAATCCTCCCTGTCATCCTCCAGCATCATTTCAATCCCAATGCTCTGCATGATGGAGATTGCGCCGAAGATTCTTTTCCCCCGTTCCGTCAGAAAATACTCTGATTTAAGCGGATAGCCGTCGTTTGTCAGCTTTCCGATGACTCCGCACTCCAGCAGTTCATTTAAATGCTGCACCAGCATTTTCTGGCTGATTCCCCGGATCGACTTTTTAAGTGCAGATAAAGAGCTGCCGCCTTTACTGAGCTGCCATATTATGAGCGGCTTCCATTTTCCTTTTATTATATCGTGTGTCATCTCCAGCGGACATGTATACTGGCTGCGCATTTTCATCCGGCCACCTCCATTTGTATAGAACCCTTCTCATATCATTCTCTATTCTTAAATTCCCCTTATAGCTCCACTGCGCGGAACCCGCCTCCGGGAACCAGCGCCATCGTATGGGTGAATCCGCACTCCGCTGCCAGTCTGGCTGCCTCTTCAAAACAAAACCCGATGTTGTCCGCATGGTGGCTGTCGGAATTGATGATAATCCGCCCGCCCGGACGCATTGGAAGCCCATGGTGGCTGTCGGAATTGATGATAATCCGCCCGCCCATGTTATACAGCTCCTTTAGCAAAATCCGGTTCGGGTACGGCAGCGTCCTGTACCCTCTCGATATGGCCCCCGTATTAATCTCAAAGGGAAGTCCCTGATCGTTTAATTTTTTCATAGCAGCAAGAGCCGGCTCCAGATATTCATCCCTTGTCTCGTCAAAATCCCTGCCGCCCTCGTTAAACTTCGTCAGTAAGTCGAAATGTCCTACCCAGTCGCAATGCGTCCTGTCGTAGACGGTCGCCTCCAATTCATAATAATCGCGAGCCAGCGCATACCAGTCTCCATTCCACAGACGCCCGACGGCCTCGGTCAGTCTCTCCCTGCTGTCGTCAATCTCTACGTACTCTCCGTTTTTTAAAACACAGTGGGTGGAGCCGATGGCATATTCCGCTTTCTGCACCGGCCCGAGACAGTCCAGTTCGATTCCGATATAAAGGTTCATCTTCCCCGCATATTCCTCCCGAAGGCGGTACAACTCCTCTTTATACTGTTTCAGCGCCTGATCCGTCATCCCGAAGTTCTCCAGGCAGAATGAAAAGTCGGCATGGCCGGAAACGCCAAAATCCGTAAGCCCCTTTCTGTACGCCGCTTCCACCATCTCCCTGGGCGTGCTTTTTCCGTCGCAATAAGCTGTATGTGTATGAAAATCTGCTCTCAGCATAGCCTGTTCCTTTCCTGTTTGGATTGACCGGTTTAAATTGTCCATAGCCGGGAAAGCGCCGCGAATCCAGCGGTATTTTCCGGCCTGTACCCCACTACTCTAGCCGATCACAGGCCGTAATTCAACTACTTTTCTAAAGTTTTACCCTGGCTTTACCTGCCCTTGTTACTGTTTACAGTTCTTCTGGAATGCACAGTTCTGCCAACAATAACCTGCTCTTTTCATCAGACCGAGTTATCGGAGAGTGATCAGTTCGAGAAGCGACCGGAGGGGGGCCGTCATATGTTTTTCCCTGTGGCGGATCACAAGCAGCTCGTTTTTAAGCTCCAGTCCCTCCGCCTGCACCGTCAAAAGGCGTTCTTCCCTCAGTTCATTCCCGACGAGCAGATCCGGCAGTACCGTCAGGCCCAGCCCGGCTTCGGCGGCCTTGATCAGAGCGGTGGAATTTACACTGGTCCAGGACGGATACGCCGTATATCCGGCCAGGTACAGGGTACTGTCCAAAGTGTCCCGTATTGCGCTGCCCTTTTCCCTCAGCAAAAGCCGTTCTCCGCAAAACTCCTCCATGGAAAGCATTTTATCCACAGGCAGATAACCGGGAGCGCATAAGATATGCATTTTATATGAATCAAATGCCTCGCACACAAAAGGCCCCTGAGGTACGGCGCCTTCAATCAGAGCAAAATCGGCCTTCCCGCAGCGAAGTACTTCTACCGCCGCAGCTGCCGGAACTACCTCCACCGTCACCGGAAGCCCCGGCCAGCTCGCCTCAAAGCTTCGCAGGATTCCCGGAAGGTAAAAAGCCGCTATTGTGATGCTGGAAACAAGGTGGACCGGTGCCTTTTTTTCCAGACTTCCAATCCTGGAATCGAGGGCATCACAGGCCGCAAGAATCGGCGTCACCTCCTCCAGAAGCAGTCTGCCGCTCTCCGTTATCCTGATGCTCTTCGACAGCCTGTCAAACAGGACCGTTCCCGCCCTCTCCTCCAAATCCCTGACGGCGTGGGAAACCGCCGACTGTGTAATATAGAGGTTCGCGGCTGCCTTTGTAAAACTTCCTGTCTCCGCCACCTCTTTGAATATTCTGTACTGCCTTACCTCCATATTGCCTCTTCCTCCATATTGCCTTTTCCCGTATCAGATATGTGAATCTGTGTATGCGTCTATCATGAATAAAAATAATCGATATAGCAAAATTATATCATTTTACAGATGAGTATGCAAAGGATATAATTGTGATTATCACGGCCGAAAGCTTAGAGAGTGTCCGGAAATTGCTTGTTACTGTTCACAGGTAGTATCCCGCGAGGTGTTTTTTGTGAGTGGAGCGCAGCGGAAGTGAACCGTAACAATTGCTTTCCGTCAGCTGTGCGTCACACTTTGCGGGAGAGTATCAATAAAAACCAGAAAGGAACCATCATGCAGAATAATCCTGTTACCCAACCTGAAAAGAAGAATATTTCAAGGCCGCATCTTTATTTCTGGCTCTTTTCCATTAATCTTTTCATCAGCGCATTTACATTCGGCGGAGGTTATGTCGTCGTCCCGATGATACGAAAATATTTTGTAGAACAAAAAAAGCTGTTCGATGAGGACGAGTTAATGAATATGGCCGCTGTCGCACAGTCGGTGCCGGGGGCAATCGCCATTAATCTGTCTGCCCTGGCCGGATACCGTTGCGCCGGGACCGCAGGCGTCCTCATAAGCTGCCTGGCGTCCATCCTTCCCCCTATCATGATCCTGTCGTTCATCTCTTCCTGGTATACATATTTTGCCGCCAATGCAGTCATTGCCGCTGTTCTGAAAGGGATGCAGGCCGGGGCCGCCGCCCTTATCGTCGATCTGGTGATCGATATGACAAATATGATTATAAAGGAGCGTTCACCGTTCCTCACCCTGATGATACCGGCTTCTTTTGCCGCCGGATTTATTTTTCATATCAACGTGGCTGTTATTCTGGGGATTTGCTGTATCCTGTGCGTGTTCCGCCTTCTTGCAAAAGAGCATCTCACCAGCCGTCGGGCCGCAGGAAAGGCTGATTTATGAATCTGCTGCTAAACCTTTTCACCGCTTTCTTTAAAATAGGGCTTTTCAGCATCGGCGGCGGCTATGCAGTCATCCCAAATATTCAGGAACAGGTAGTGACCGCCCGGGGCTGGATTTCCCAGAAAATTTTCACTGATATTATTACGATTTCACAGCTTACCCCGGGGCCTTTGGCTGTCAATACCTCCACCTTTGTAGGCGTCCGGATTGCCGGACTGCCGGGCGCTGTCCTGGCTACCCTGGGCTGCGTCATTTCCGGCATCTGCCTGTCAGTCACCCTGTACTGCCTGTTCGGCCGGTATAAGAAGTCCCGGTACGTGACAGAAATACTGAAGGGCCTTAAATCGGCTTCCCTCGGTCTGGTCGTTTCCGCAGCAGTCACCATCCTGCTCTTAACCTTTACGGGAAGCTCTGAGCTGAATCTGCACCCGGATATTGATACGGGATCCGTAATTCTTTTTCTGTTATCCATGCTGCTTCTGCGCAGAAAAAAAACCGGTCCCGTCTTTCTGATGCTCCTGACCGGGGCCGCCGGATTGTTTTTGTAAATACGGGCTGTTTTTTACTCCGGCTCCATGTTATAATACTTTTTTTAAAAAATAATAAATGGAATGCAAGGATTCTGCCCTCTGTGTCGTATTACTATTGAGCGCTTTAAATATATCAGGAATTTAAAAAGCAGCACAAACATTGAAAACAGATATCAGGAGGTTAAAACATGAAAAAATTGATTCTTACAGGGCTTGCGTGCATCGCCGCACTCAGCATGTCGATACCGGTGTTTGCATCAGAGACCCGCACTTCCCATCACAGCGCAAATTGCAGCGAAAGCCGCCGCTGTATCGATGACAGCAGGGGAAACGCCTGTGGTTCCCACAGCTGGATGGATGAGAATAATGACGGTATCTGCGATTATTTCACAGATGATGACAAAGACGGGAACTGTGATTACTGTACCGGCCAAGGCACAAATGCCGGAACCGGACGCGGACACCACCAGGGAAGAGGCAGACGCCACCATAATTAATTCCGGCCGGAAAGGTGCTTATATGCGCAGCGAACAGGATGCCAGACGTGTAATCGATTTATACTCCGACATGATACGCAGGATTTGCCTCCTGCATTTAAAAAATCAGGCTGATACGGAGGATGTGTTTCAGGAAGTGTTTCTGAAATACATCCTTCATTGTGATGTGTTTGAAAATGCCGAGCATGAAAAGGCATGGTTTATCCGGGTCACGCTGAATGCCTGCAAGGATTTTTTAAAAAGCCTGTTCCGCCACCGCACCGTACCGCTGGATCTGATTTCCGAGGAAACCGGCAACGTGATCTCTGAGTATTCTGATATCCTGGAAATGGTCCTGTCATTACCGGATAAATATAAAAATGTAATCTATTTACATTACTACGAAGGTTATACTGCCAAAGAAATCGGCCGCATATTAAACAAAAAGGAAAATACGATTTATTCCCTGTTGTCAAGAGGCCGGGAACTGTTGAAGCTTGAGTTGGGAGGTGACGGTATTGAGTAACAGAATAAAAGATGCATTTGAACAGATCCATGCAACCGAACAGATGAAAGACACCGCTTATTCCTGTTTTCAGAAGAGAATAGACGGCCGGGCGAAACGGCCTTTACTCCGTCTGCGTCCGCTCGCCGCCGTCTGCCTTCTCCTGTTTCTCTTTGCCGGTTCAGGAAGCTGGTATCTCTGGACAAAGCCGGTATCCTATTTAAGCGTTGATATCAATCCCTCCGTCGAGCTGTCCCTGAACCGTTTTAACCGCGTGACCAGCGCAGAGGGCAAGAACCGGGATGGAATATTGATTTTACAGGATATAACGCTCAAAGGCAGAAATTATATCGATGCCGTGGAACTTCTGGTGGAAAGCGATTCCATGCAGGCATATTTGAAAAACGATCCGTCGCTGACCTTTACGGTTGCCTCGCCCCGTGCCGGTGAGCTTCTCGAGGGGCTGGAAAACAGCGTTGTCTCCACCGAGTATAAGGGAACATGCAGACAGGCCGACATGGAATCTGTGCATATAGCCCATGAGTGTGGAATGTCACTGGGCAAATACCAGGCCTATGTCCGCCTGTCCGGATATGATAAAACCGTTACGCAGGAGGAATGCCGGAAGATGACGATGCACCAGCTTCTGGACCGTCTGTCCGAGTATGAAGATATTGACGGCGGTACCCCCTGTGACGGGCATCAGGGTGAAAACAGCCGCCATAAAAAGGGCCGCGGGCATTGATTAGACTGCATCGGCAAAATGTTTCAGCTTACTGCCATGTATCCTTGCTGCGCTCACACAGTTGTGTTTTGCGATGCACAGCCATTCTTCAAAGAAATTTAAGTTGTATTTTACCCCTTTCTGAAATACAATAGAACAGCATGTGTAAAGGAGAAAAGGAGAAAAGAGCTTATGGATTTTATCGAAGTAATAAAAGCCGTGATTCTGGGCATTATTCAGGGAATCACCGAATGGCTCCCAATCAGCAGTACGGGACATCTTATCTTATTTGACAACATCTGGCCGATGGCCTCCAGCCCCGAATTTTTCGAAGTGTTCAAGGTGGTTATCCAGTTTGGCTCCATCCTGGCCGTTCTGGTTCTGTTTTTTGATAAACTGAATCCGTTTTCACCAAAAAAAGGTTACAGAGACAAAAAAGAAACCTTTGATTTATGGAAAAAGGTGGTTGCAGGATGTATCCCCATCGTTATCGTGGGTCTTCCTCTTGATATGATTCTGGAGGATTATTTATCGGGCGTCTATGTCATTGCCGCAACACTGATTCTATATGGAATCGCTTTTATTGTGATTGAGAGCAGGGCCTCGGTTCCATCGATGAATACCCTGCAGGATTTAACTTATAAAACGGCTTTTTTCATCGGCTGCTTCCAGGTTCTCGCCGCAATTCCCGGGACCTCGCGAAGCGGCGCAACGATTCTGGGAGCCGTGCTTTTAGGATGTTCCCGCTATGTGGCAAGTGAATTTTCCTTCTTCCTGGCAGTACCGGTCATGGCCGGGGCCAGCGGGCTCAAGCTGTTGAAATACTTCCTCAAAGAAGGTATGTTCTCAGGCCCGGAATGGTTTCTGCTGATAATCGGAACCCTGGTATCCTTCATCGTATCCATCTTTGCGATCCGGTTGCTTCTGGGCTACATCCGAAACCATGATTTCAAGGTGTTCGGTGTATACAGGATTATACTCGGTATTGTCGTGATTATATATTTCACGTTTCTTGCCTAGAGCGTGTTTGCGTTTATATAACTTACCCCCATGCAGATAAAGATAAAAAGCATATCCCCGCTGCGATAATAGATCCGCGCTGCAGGGATATGCTTTTTATTCGTTTATTATTTATTATTGTATGGATTGAGATTTCAGCTTTCCGCTGCCTCCAGTTTCTTCAGAAACTCTTCCGCAAAGCTCTGTGCCGCATCTAACCGTTCATAGAACTGCCCATAAAATGCACGCTCCGGCGCATAAGGCAGCATATAAAAAAGCTTCAGGAGATACATGCTGATTTCTTTTACGGCGCTGTCTTCCGGCCTCTTTCTGACCGCTGCCTGGAGCTGTTTAAGAAAATAATGCCAGTCAGAGATAAACTGATCATACTGTTTTACATCCGGCGTATCAATCCATTTACGGACCTTCACCTTGCCCCGGTTCTCCCGGCGGCATTCATTGACCTGGAGAAAGTACCGGAAGCTTCCGTTTTCATAGAAACGGCCCAGCGGGAAAAGCCGGCAGATTCCAGGCCGGAACGGATGGATACCGCAACGCCCTCTTTCATCCAGAAAAACGCATTGCTCTTTTTCCCCCGCCATCCTGAGATTGGGAAGAATCAGGCCGTCTGCCAGATTGAGCTCGACTCCCCCTGCCAGAAGCTTTTCAAAACTTTCTCCAAGCCCGGCTGTCAGGCGGTAAATATCAAGCGGATCGAGAACAATCGATGTTCCCATCCCCCTGCAGCAGGCCGAACAGCCCTCGCAGTCCCGGCAGTCTGCCTTAACCATGTCATTTAAACCATAAAGCCTGCCGTCTGATATTTCGTCCATGCTCACATTGCGTTCCATCTTATGTCAACCCTTCCACTCTCTTATCTCTTTCAATCCCGGAACCAGCACGCGGGCGCTGGTCTCCAGAATAATCCGGCCCTTTTCAGCCGTGGCGCCGGAAGGATCCCCGCCGATTCCGATGGGTTTTCCATCCTTCGTCTTCCAGTCCTCCGAAACCCATCCGATGGAAACATTGCCATAGGGCTTCAGCGCCTTATTATGTTCAAACGCAGACGGTATCCCTGCCTCAGAAAGCTCCAGCTTTACCAGGCTCTCGTCCACCGCCATCACCATGGATGTTTCCATCTCACCGCCGTGGAAATCCCATATATTGCCCTCTGAGATGGTCGCCGTCACATCCGGGTGGGTGAACGCTCCGGATGTGAGGATAAACGGGGATATCCCCAGCTCACTCCTCAGCTCTCTGCTTAACACCTGGACAATCGGGGCATTCCCCCCGTGGCAGATTAGAAATGCCAGCTTCTTAAAGCCATGATGGGCAAGGCTGATACTGATGTCGTAGAGCATATGATAGTAGGTGTCCGGTTTCACCGTAATGGAACCGCAGAAATTTTTGTGTTCCGTACTGAGCCCCACCGGAATCACAGGAAAAACCAGCATTGGAAAATCATCTTCCCCTTCTTCCTCCAGGGCTTTTTGTATCTCCTTCGTCATAGCCTCGGCTATGATATCGTCCGTCCCCAGCGGGGCCTGGCTGCCGTGCTGCTCCAGCGCGCCCAGCGGAATCAGGACTATCGTTTCTTCCTTATCTATCTGTTCCATTTCCCATCTTGTCAGATCCCTGTAATTGCGTATCATCGCCTACACCACCTTCGGAACAATTTTAGCAGCCAGCAGACGGCTGTACAGTAAATGAGCCACCACACTGTTAAGGCCGATTTTCAGGATGTTAAACGGAATTGTCGCCAGGATAATAAAACCATTCAGGTTCTGAATTGCCGGATTTACGGCCGCCACCATCGTAATTACCTGATCCAGGGGCAGGTTCATCGCCTGTGCATAAAGAGGAAGGGTGATAAACGCATTCGTAAAGCAGGCAAATGCCGTTCTAATCGGTATGCTCACCAGCAGCGCTTCGACAGCCGCCCTTTTATTGGCTCCTCTCTTCTTATATACCAGCCAGAGTGGTCCCACAAACAGAATGATTCCAATCAGGTTGGAAAACTCACCCACATACATGGTATTCGTTCCGACCGTAATCAGTTTTATCAAAATCTTAATTACTTCCACACAGATGCCCGATACCGGCCCCATCAGGAATACGGCCACGATGGACGGCACATCGCTGAAATCCACTTTGTAAAAAGGCGGCATCAGCGGTACGGAAAATTCAAGCGACATCAGCACTCCGGCCAGCGCCGCCAGCATACCTGTGTAAATTAGTTTCTGGACACTCCATTTTCCATTTGTTTTCGTTCTCATACTTCATTTCTCCTTCCGGTTCTGTCAGAATTGCAAATTTCTTAAATTCTCCGAAAAAGAGCCTGCTGCCATAGAGATACGGAGCGGTTTTTATTTAACAACTTTCCTGTTAAATAAAGAAATCCCAAATCACGGGGATTTGGGATTGGAATTCGAATCGTATCAGACAACATTACATCTGTTTTGACCACGTCAAAAAGCCGATGTATCTAATTGACTCTAATTTCTTCTCTCATCCAGACTATACTGTCGGTTTTGGAATTTCACCAAATCAACCGTTTAAAACGGGTCGCGGACTATAACCGCCGGTAGGGACTTGCACCCTGCCCCGAAGAACTTATTCAACTTGTGATTTAAAAATAGCACAAATTCCTATTATTGTCAATAGGGAATTACTTTGTCTGGATGTATGATTCCAAATGGACCGGATTTTTACGCATGGCCGAATCGAAAGGCCCGGCGGGCCGGTTACAATCCGCATTTTATTATACATTTTTTTACTTTCACAGATGAAAGCCAAATAATGTGAATCAGGTTAAAATTTGTATATTTACCCTAAGATAAATATGCCATATAGTCAAATTAGTTACTTCAGTTGCCGCTAAGGCAAAACTATCAAGGAGGAAGAAATCATGAAGAAGCATTACACACCCATCATCCTGACGGCGCTGGCCCTGACTCTGGGACTGTCTGTCAGCGCTGCCGCTGCCGGGCCGGCCTTCCTAAAAATTCA